>OIZT01000340.1_pt1 | contig 30327 bp, 20 predicted proteins | sample 1588611 | NCBI WGS metagenome assembly OIZT01 (sample SAMN03283278) | human gut metagenome | biome: human-associated habitat; material: feces | host: Homo sapiens | place: Peru | collected 2012
CGAAAGTCAGGAACTCCGCCGTACTGTTTCGTATTTCAAATTTCTTTGCCATAACTATTATGTCACAATGTTATTATTGTCCTTAACATTTTCTTCAACCATCTATAGTTTTTACCGATAACTTGTTTTTGTAAGATTCAGACAAAGTATAGTTGATTACAATGGGCTGAACTTTCGCAAGTGGTTTAAGTACGGGCTGAAGACCCAAAAGCTCCTATCCCAGGGTATAATAGTAGTCAGCAAGACACCCTTACAGGCGTATTGGATAATTTCAAACGCACTGGTCGATATTTTTCTCGTTTATCTGCTAATAGTTGGAACTGAGATGCTGATTTTGTAAAACCTCGAGATTTTTTTTAGATGCCACGTGCAAAGATCTCTCAGCTTATTGCTTTTGAACGGATAGTCAGAATCTCCATCTTCCTTAGGATATATAATGATGCACGGAACAGATGGAGTCGGTGAGTCTTCGTCAATGTCTTCATATCCTAACTTTCTCAAAATTGTTAGATCACGACTATAGCCACTCAGTTGCCTAATGACGTATTTGTCAAGCGTCCCTTTCTCATATTTGGGGATATATTTGGTATCCAGTATAGCATTGAAATGTTTCGACTTGTATAAAAAGTCTGGCAGTCCAGTTACTCCCCGATACTGGTAACTGATTTTCTCTCGATAAGCTTCATATAACAAACCATACACATAATGTTCGTACAGTAAAGACATATCGAGCACAAACGGCGTGACCCTATTTTCCGTGGCTTCCACATTTGAGAGACTATAGTCAAAATGCTTTAATATGATCTTGGCCAATCGCATGGCTTCCGCATATTCCCGATAGAGTTTATTGGAGCGTATCTGCCCAATGGAATTGATGTTGATGTCATCGCTCACATAATCAAATTTCGATAGTGCTTTCGTGACCATCTGGTTGACTTTTGAATATACTACATTATTGCGATTTATCTTGACGACAAATCTCTGAGAGAAGACAAGGGCTTTCTTTAGCAGCCTGTTCTCTGGAGTATCTACTGAGTAGTCAGCATATTCGCAATAAATACGGTCGTATCGTTTTACGGCGATATTGATGCGTTCGTTTTTGAGCATCTTGGTATGCCCCTTCACCTTCTTAAGATTCTCTTGGCGCAGAACATATCCTTTTCTTAACGACTTGATTCTGTTTACCACTCCTATGAAATGAAACACGATAAGTGGACTAACAACACTGCTCAATGCAGGGGCTACAATGGCAGGCTTCTCCTGATCAATGGAATAGATTTTGGAAAACGAATCCACCGCAAGGTCAGAGCAGAAGCATGTCATAAACATGCGCAGGAAATCGATTTTCTCCATTCCCCGTTTTGCCGTAACCACCAATGCTTCTTGCTTGTCAATCCATTCTGCTCCAATTTTGAATGAGGCATAGTACCCCCATGCACTATTATCCATAGGCTTATCCCATTGAATGAGTTGAAGGTTATCGTACCTTTCGTTTTTTTCAACGGGTAAATCATTCTTGCATAGTTGTTCGTGTTCTTGGAGTTGTATCATTCTATTCGTCTTCTTCGTCTATATTATCTTCGTCCTCATCGTCTACTATCTGCACGGGTTGGAGGGACGCCCAGGCATCGAACGCCTTTTCTTTCTCTTGGTCGTTTACGGTCAAGATGCCGTCATTGATATATTCAGCGATGAGGGGTATTATTTCAAATTCCACCTTGCATTGTAGTTCTTCTTTAGAGGATGCCATAAAGTAGCTGTGACCCACCATCAGGTCGTCAATGCACAAGTCGCCACACAGATGTTTTGGATTTGTGATGAAGGCTTTGATATTGTTAAACAAGTCGATGGCTATTGCTTTCAAGTCGTCGTTGCCCAATTTCTCATAATGTTTGACTATCACATTCGGGTCAGACTTTAACGTCACAAATGCAAAGCGGCGACGGAGGGCATAGTCAAGTGTCCCCGTACTTCGGTCTGTTGTGTTCATTGTGCCTATGATGTACAGGTTGCTTGGCACGCCAAACAATGTTTTGGAGTATGGTAATGTCACTTTTATGGGGTGATTACCTTTGTCTCGTTTGTCCGCTTCAAGCAATGTAATCAGTTCTCCGAATATCTTGGAAACATTTCCTCTGTTTATCTCATCAATGATGAGTACCACTGATTTGTCTGTCTTGGCATGATATTCATTCTTGACCGCTTCAATGAATGCCTGAGCATATTGCTGCCAATTGTTCTCACATCCTTTTCCCAAGGCTTGAGCCTTGATTTTCTCGATGTTCAGTGGAGAAGGAGAGTAACTTTCCTCACGTTGACTTGTAGAGTTTGTACTTCTACTGCTGACGGTCTTGTTCCCTTCGTTCCACCATACATACAACGACGATTTCCCGGTTACCGTAGGTATTTCCCGACGGTTCTCAAATCCCTTTATCTTTTGCAGGTAATCATCAATGCACTCTATAATATCCTTGCTGTCATCGGTCACCACTGCGTTGCATGCTCGTTTGAAGATGCCGTCTTCGGGCTCGTAGGTCACGCCAAGACTTTCGCCATTCTCGTTCGTCTGAACGCGAGGTTTCAAACCTTCGATGAAATCTTCATAGTCAAGCGACTGATGGAATGTCGTGAAGAATATGCGGTCGTCCTGCAACTCTTCATATTTCTTCATTACTTCATCGTGATTGTCAAGGTCTACTCCGTCTATACCAAGCACACTGAGCGCAATGGCTGCCGTATTATAGGTCTTGCCAGTGCCTGGCGCACCTTGAAGGATTATGTTGTGCTTGGATTTCAGCAACTTTGCAGTATTATTAATGAACATATATTTCTTATAGTATTGTTTTTCCAATTCTTTTATTTTGTCTTGTGCAAACTTAGCGTCAACTTCGAATATTGACTGTTGAGTATTGCCTGCTAAAAGAGCAGATTGGCATCCGGAATTATACACGGTTGAGTCGTTGTCATAACAATGCCATTGGTCTACAGATACTCGCTGCCCCCAATTTTCTTCTCCATCTCTTAAGTCTTCATAGAAAGCTGGAGCATCTTCAAAACATACAATGCCATCATTATAATCATATTGTCTTAGGGACACTATGTTCTGCAGATTTGAGATTTGACGGGTTTGAAATGGACATCTTACCACAATCCCATATGCATATATTATATTGTCAAAAGTAAGCAATAGCACATCACCGACTCTTATTTCCTTTACTAAATTCAGCAACTGGGTGACTATGTGATTTCTTTGAATGTCGTATCGCTGTTGCATAAGCCACAGGTTGTTCTCCAATGCATAATCCCAGTGGTTGTCGTCTGAGAGACGGGCAATCCAATATCTACGAATTTTAACAGCGGAACAAGACAGGATATCGTCTACCGTTGTATCTTTGCTTATCCAATATTTCTTTGCCCCCACAACAATACCGTATTCAGACATGGCTTTTTGTAACAAGGCATCAAGTTTGACATCCTGTACTTTCTGGTAGAAAATCTTTATCTTGTTATCAGTCTCGGTACCATTGCCATGGTTGGCTACATGCTTTTCCATCGTGTTGTCAACATATCCGACAAAACGACTTGGAGCAAAGTATATTTGAGAATCTACAACTTCTACGACATAGTTTTTCCCTTGGGACATCCTTTGGATAGCCCAGTCTTTATGCTAGCTGTCCACCTTACCATCGAGGTAAGAATAAAGCGTTTTGATGTTTTGGACTATATCTTCGCGCGTTTCTATGAAATCGTTCCTATACATAAGCGTTTATTGTTTTACAAATTTCGCAACACTATAATTAAATGTTTTTTATAAATAGAGGGTGCGTCATGGACTTATGACACACCATTCCATACCATAATATAAAGACTATGGTATAGTATTACTTGACTGGCTCGCCTGTGCTTAAACTCACAAAATACGAATTCACACTCTTACCACTCAACTTCGCCACATCCCGAATGGATCAGCTGATAATCTTCCTCTCCGATAGGCTTTCCCATATCTTCAAGTGCGAGTTCCACCTCTACACGGTCTTTCTCCGCACAAAGTATGATTCCTATAGAACGGTTCTCGTCAGCACCACGTTCAAGGCGGTCAAGCAGAGACAGATAATAGTTCATTTTACCAGCATACTCTGGTTTGAAAGCCCCTATTTTTAAGTCAACAGCAACAAGGCAGCGCAGTCCACGATGGAAAAACAGCATATCTACCTTGCTTTCTTTACCATTGTATTCCAATACATGCTGGTTGCCAATGAAAGTGAAACCATTACCTAGTTCCATAAGGAAACGAGTGATAGCTTTTACAAGGCGGTCTTCAAGTTCAAGCTCCAAAATGGGACTTGTTACTCCCAAGAAGCCGAGATTGTAGCTGCTGCTGAACACCTCGTTGGCATACTGCGCTTGTTCGGCAGGAAGAGTGCAGTCGAAATTGTTGTCCACTCGTGCCAATGCCTGTGTCTCATACATATTGAGTTTGATGGCATTGAGCAACAAGTCGCGATTCCAGCCTTTGGTTACGGTTTCCTGCGCATAATATAGCGTGGCTTCATCATTCAGTCCCTTGCTCAACAACAGCATGTTATGTGACCACGGCAAAAGTGCAACGCTCCGTTGCACTTTCTCATTATGCCCTGCATAACGTTCATAGAACTTTTTCATATACCACAGATTTCGTGGTGAAACACCCATCTTTGGATAACGTTCTTTCAGGTCTGCTGACAACCGTCTTACAACGCTGTCACCATACCCGCTTTCAATCTTGCGCTCATGAAGTATTTGACCAATCTCCCAATAAGCGGTAGAGACATAGCCATTGACATGTCGGGCTATTTCTGTCCGAGCATGCTCAATTACTGCGACAGCGTGTCGCAGTATCTCGGCATAATCGCTGTTCTCTATTGAGAGCCTGTTGTCTTTATTGTCTGTTGTCATTTTATATGTCTATAAGCCTGTTTAATATTATTTGCCATATTATGATGTGAATAAGTGCAGCTGTTTTATACACCATTCCAAGGATTACGGCTGCAAATATACACTTTTCCTACGAAATAACCAAGAAAAAACTACACTTTTCCAATAAGGGGAACAAAAAAGCAGCAAACCGCAAAGGGCTTGCTGCTCAAGATAGGAGTGTTTCCTATTTCTTTTATGGGTTGTATATATGGCTGAAGAGCTGTTGAATTCTTCACTCTTCACTCTTCGTTCTTCACTTTCTATACTTCCTTCAATACGGTTTCCAATCTTCCGATGAAGTCATCCACATTTTCCTTGGTCAATACCAATGGAGGGAGGATACGGAGGATGTTGGTGCCGGCGCAACCGGTGAAGCAGTGCTGCTCGTGGATGAGCTTGCTGCGAACTTCCTTGTGAGGAATATCGAGTACGGCGCCTACCATTAAGCCACGGCCACGAACCTCCGTGATGTGACTGTTGCGCTTCTGCAACTCCTTCAGCTGGGCAATGAGATATTCACCAACCTCATGCGCATTCTCTACCAGGTTCTCCTTCTCGAAAACATCGAGAACGGCGAGAGCGGCAGTACATGCCAGATGATTGCCACCGAAGGTAGTACCCAGCTGACCATATACAGGAGTAAACTCTGGAGAAATCAACACGCCACCCATAGGGAAACCATTGCCGATACCCTTGGCTACGGTGATGAGATCTGGCTTGATGCCCAACCACTGGTGAGCGAAGAACTTACCGCTTCTACCATAACCGCACTGGATTTCATCGCAAATCAGGAAAGTGCCGTATTTCTTGCAGGCTGCCTGCAAGCCCTGAGCAAACTCAGGAGTTACCATGTTGCAACCACCTACGCCCTGAATAGCCTCGATGATACAAGCACATACATCGCCCTTGGCAAGTTCCTTCTCCCAAGCCTCCAAATCGTTGATAGGAAGATAGGTTACGTGACCATTATCATTGATAGGAGCGATAATCTTTGGATTATTTGTTACCTCTACGGCAAGGGATGTTCTGCCGTGGAAAGCCTTCTCTATAGAAAGCACGCGGGTTCTTCCGTTGGTGAATGAAGCCAGTTTCAAGGCATTCTCATTTGCCTCGGCACCTGAGTTGATGAGGAAGAACTGATAATCTTCATAACCGCTAATCTTGCCCAAACGCTCAGCGAGTTTCACCTGCAACTTGTTGATAACAGAGTTGGAATAGAAACCCAGATTGTTCAACTGGTTGGTGAGCATCTCCACATAGTGAGGATGGCAATGACCGATGCTGATAACGGCATGACCGCCATAGAGGTCGAGATATTCCTGACCCTTGTCGTCCCATACCTTGCATCCCTGTCCTTTTACAATATTAATATCGAAAAGAGGATATACGTCGTAAAGTTTCATGTTAAATCTATGTTTTAAGAAAGACAACTCATAGAGTTATCTTATTACAAACTATTTTTTATGATAGAAGAACGAATGATTTTTCATCCGTTCTTCCGAATTCTTTTATCTAAAATGCTGATGGCTTGAGTTTCAAACCTGCTGTCTGGTCGAGACCAAACATGATGTTCATGTTCTGAACAGCCTGACCTACGGCACCCTTCAGAAGATTGTCGATGCAGGAAGTTATCAGGAGCTTATCGCCATACTTATCTACATGAACCAGGCACTTGTTGGTATTCACCACCTGCTTCAGGTCGATTGCCTTATCCACATAGTGAGTGAACTTGGCATCCTTGTAGAACTCCTTATAACCTGCCACGATTTCCTCGATAGGCTTATCGGTCTTCACGACTTCTGTAGCGAAGATGCCACGGGCGAAGTCGCCACGGTAAGGGATGAAGTCGATGGCTGCATCGAGATAACCCTGTGTCTGCTTCAGACTCTCACGAATCTCTGGCACGTGCTGATGGTTGAATGCCTTGTAGATGCTCATGTTGTTGTTGCGCCATGAGAAATGGGTAGTGGCTCCTGGCTTCTGACCAGCACCGGTGCTACCGGTAATGGCGTTGACAGATACATCGCTGTTGATAAGGCCCATCTTAGCAGCAGGCAACAAACCAAGTTGAATGCAAGTTGCAAAACAACCTGGGTTTGCCACGTGCTGAGCTACGGCTATTTTTGATTCATTTATTTCTGGAAGACCATATACAAAATCGTGAGCGGCTGGGGTTGGCTGCTGGGTAGCAACCACAGTCTCTGGGGCAAGACGGAAGTCCTGTGCCAAGTCGATAATCTTCACGTTCTCCGGAACATTGTGCTCCTTCAGGAACGCCTCGCTCTTGCCGTGACCGAAGCAGAAGAAGATGACATCCACCTGGTCGAAAGGCATCTCGGCGGTAAACTTCAAATCAGTCTCGCCATACAATCCCTCGTGAACCTCAGCCACCAGGTTGCCGGCGTTACTCTCGCTGTTGGCGAATACAATCTCTGCCTCAGGATGGTTGATAAGGAGGCGAATCAACTCACCTCCTGTATAACCAGCTGCTCCTAAAATACCTACTTTTACCATATTATCTTTCCTCGTTAGGGTGCATACCATAATAAACACGGAGTGGGGTAGAGCTTACCTTGATGAAGCCCTTCGCATCCTCGGCTGTCCAACCGTGCTGCATCTCGCCATACTCACCGAGCTTAGACTTGGTCAAATCGTCTGGTGAATCGACACCAACAGTCTGGAAGCTAAATGGACGAAGTTTCAGAATAGCAGTACCGTTTACGTTGCGCTGAGAAGAAGTCAACATAGCCTCGATATCCGGCATCACTGGCTCCAGGTACTGGCTCTCGTGGAGGAACATTCCGTACCAGTTGCCTACCTGATCCTTCCAATACTGCTGCCACTTGCTCAATGTGCTCTTCTCCAACAGGCGGTGAGCCTCGATGATGAGCTTAGGAGCCGCAGCCTCGAAAGCTACACGACCCTTGATACCGATGATGGTGTCACCCACGTTGCAGTCGCGACCGATGGCGTAAGAGGCGCCAATCTCCTCAATCTTCTGGATGGCTGCAATCTTATCATCAAACTTCTCGCCGTTGACAGCCACGATCTCACCCTTCTCGAAGGTAATCTTCAGCTCAGCCTCTTCTTCCTTGGCTGTAACGTGCTTCAGGTAAGCCTCCTCTGGAAGACCCTGGGTTGGGTCGAGAATCTCACCACCGCAGATACTGGTTCCCCAGATACCTACGTTATAAGAATACTTCAACTTGGTGAAGTCTGCAAAGAAGCCGTGCTCGTTCAGGTAATCAACCTCCTCCTTACGAGAAAGCGCCTTGTCACGGGTCAATGTGATGATCTCTACACCAGGAGCCATAACCAGGAAGGTCATGTCGAAACGGATCTGGTCGTTGCCGGCACCTGTACTTCCGTGAGCGATGGCGTCAGCACCAATCTCCTTGGCGTAACGAGCGATGGCGATAGCCTGGAAGATACGCTCAGAAGATACAGAGATAGGGTAGCAGTTGTTGCGGAGCACATTACCAAAAATCATGTATTTCAATGATTTCTCGTAATACTCGTGGGTAACGTCGAGAGTGACGTATGCCTTGGCACCCAACTTATATGCGTTCTCCTCGTTGGTCTTCAACTGCTCGGCAGAGAAACCACCTGTGTTAGCGCATGCTGCATAAACATCCCAGCCATCCTGGGTCAACTTCATTACTGTGTATGATGTATCGAGACCGCCGCTGAAAGCGACTACAACTTTTTTATTTGCCATTTTATTTAATGTTGAATGTTAAATGTTGAATGTTGAATTGGCATTCTTGCCAACACCTTATTATATAAAGGATTTAAATTTCTGCAGATGGACCGTCAATCTTTCTGATTCTCTCAATCACCTCCTGAGGAAGCTTGATAGGCAGATGCTCCTCTGGGTCGAAGAGCATGGCGGTGCAGATGCAGTATTTGCGGTTGGTGCGATGGAGCACATCTACGTTGATGCAACCCTCGCAACCACGCCAGAATGACTCATCATCGGTCAGGTCGGCGAAGGTAACAGGAAGGTAACCCAGCTGGGTGTTCATCTTCATGACAGCCGAACCGGATGTCAAAGAGAAAATCTTGGCATGAGGCCATCGCTGTCGGGCGAGCGTAAAGGTCAGGTTCTTGATGCGCTTTGCCAATCCCAAACCACGGAAGTCTGGGTGAACGATCAAACCTGATGTGGTGACATAGTGCTTGTTGCCCCAGGTCTCGATGTAGCTGAAGCCTGCGAACTTATCGCCCTGTAGCGCGATAACCGCCTTCGCCTCTCTCATCTTGGTAGCAACATACTCAGGTGAACGCTTGGCGATACCTGAACCACGTTTCTTTGCTGCTTCTGCGATTGTAGTCAGAATGGTGTCGATGTACTTGATGTGACTTTCGTCAGCCACCATTACTTTTACTTCTTCCATTTTCTCTGTATATTTATAATGTATTTGTATTCTTATTTATTATCTCTATGAATATCAGGAATAACTTCAGCCAAAGCATTGATAACTTCCTCTTCGGTAGTTCCCTTTTTCTTTACCAGGAATATCGTATCATCACCAGCGATGGTTCCCAGTATTTGAGGAATATCACTGTTATCTATGTTGTAGGCGATACTGCTGGCGTAGCCTGGTCTTGTTTTGATAACAACCATGTTGCCAGAGAAGTGGACAGACTGGAATCCTGTACTCACCATCATCTTGGCAACAGATGAAGGATGGGAAACTCTCTTATACAAGGTGTCGTTTGGCAAGACATAAGCATATTTACCGCTGGAAGAAGCGGCTTTCGCAACCTTGAGCAGTTTCAAATCTCTACTCAATGTTGCTTGCGTTATCTGGAAACCTTCTTTGTGAAGAGCTTGCAGGAGTTGCTCCTGCGAACTGAGCTCCTGACTTGAGATAAGCATCTTTAATGTTTCTAATCTGCTATTCTTTACCTTCATGTGATGTATTTTTATACGTTTGTGGTTGCAAAATTACAATAAATATATGAAAACACCAAGAAAATATGAATGAAATTTGCATAATTAACGATAATTTGTTGTTTACTATTGTGTTTATGCATGAAATATGCGGAATAAATATACATATTATGCATTTTGCGGTTTTGGGAAGGAGGGAATAAAAAGTATTTTTGAGGTATTTTGTATTTTTCTTGCTAAAAATTTGCAAATCTTAATTATTTTGTTTATTTTTGCAGCAACTAATCTTTAAGCCTATGGTAAATAAATTAACTATGAACTTATTGATTCTGTTGGCCATACCCTGTATTCTCTATGGTCGTAGTTTCAATGTGATGGATTTCGGTGCTCGAGGTAACGGAATCAGTGATGACGCAATCGCCATTCAGAAAGCTGTGGATGCCTGTACGAATGCCGGAGGGGGCGATGTGGTCTTTTCCGCCAATCATACATTCCTTTCAGGCCCCGTACAGTTGAAATCAAACGTGAACATCGTTCTTGAAACCAATTCCGTCTGGAAAGCCAATCCCGATGAAAGTATCTATCATCTCAGCGCCTTCGGTAAGAACGAGGGTGAGGGTATGATGTGGATATGGGCGAAGGATGTAGAGAATCTTTCGTTCTCGGGTCATGGTACGATTCATGGCAACGGTATCAGGTTTATGGGGGCAGAGCTCTTTGACAGTTACGAGCTTAAACCGGTCACTACCTTCGATCCCCGTCCGCACGTGCTTACCTTGATGGGAGTCAGAAATCTCAATATCCGAGATATTACCATTCGGGAAGGTGCTTACTGGACGGTGCATCTCATCGGTTGCGATGGGGCTGTGATAGATGGCATCAATCTGCTCAACAATCTCAAGATCCGTAATGGCGATGGCATCGATATCGATCATAGCAAGAATGTGCGCATTGCCAACTGTCATATCACCAGTGGTGATGATGCCATCTGCCTGAAAAACCGCCGTGAGTTTGAAGAATATGGTTCTTGTCACGACATCGTGGTCACGAATTGTGTGATGGAGAGTCGCAGCTGTACCGTGAAGATTGGCAGTGAGAATATGGATTCCATCTATAATGTGGTTATCGACAATTGCGTAATCAAGGGTAGCAACCGTGGTCTTGGTATTCAGAACCGTGATGAAGGAACCGTGAGCAATGTGGTTTTCTCTAACATCATTCTGGATTGCCAGCTGTGGAGCGATGTATGGTGGGGTAAGGCAGAACCAATTTACGTTACTTCTTACCCTCGTGCCAATGGAAATCACAAGGATGCCAACTGGCGATTCCCTAAAGGTCAGACTGTAGGAAGATGTGGCGAAGTGAGCCATATCTACTTTAATAATATCTATGCCACTTCAGAAAACGGATGCTTTATCGGTGGAGATACTCCGGATAAGGTAAACAATATCTATCTCAACAATATACATCTCAACTTGAAGAAACTGACAGGCTATGATGGCGGCGTATATGACAAGCGTCCATGTCGTGGCGAGGGCTTTATATATAATAAGGTATATGGAGTCTATGTAGAGAATGCCAGGGATGTAGAGATTGATGATCTGAGAGTACAGATTGGAAAGAAAGTAAACTATGGAGGAAAGACTTTCGGTATAGACGACTAGAAAAACAATCTTTTCATAGAATTTAAACTAAAATCTTAAACAGGTGTAATAAGGTAGTACTACCTTTGCATCCGATTATTTATAACAAAATCTAATAAGTTATGCAAATAGTACAAAAGACTACGGGAAGAAATCTGAAGCGAATTCTCTTTTCTTCTGCACTTCTGCTGGTGAGTTCATTCTCATTTGCGCAAAGTAAAGTAAGTGGTACCGTCAAAGATGCCAATGGCGAACCTCTCATAGGCGTAAGCGTCATGGAGGTAGGTACTAACAATGGTGCGGTTACCGATGTAAATGGTAACTATACCTTGAATGTGAAGCCGGGAGCGAAGCTGAAGCTCTCTTACATTGGATTTACACCGCAGACGGTAAAGGCTGGCTCTAATAGTCAGATTGTTTTGCAGGAAGATAATACGGCCTTGAATGAGGTCGTGGTTGTTGGTTATGGTACGATGCGCCGCAAGGATGTTACCTCTTCTATTACTACCGTGAAGGCTGAAGATTTGAACCAAGGTGTGTTTACAGACCCTGGTCAGATGCTTCAGGGAAAGGTTCCGGGTTTGGTGGTTTCTTCTACTGCCGATCCTAACGGTTCTCCTACCATTACACTTCGTGGTGCTTCTACTCTTCGTACGGGTGCCATGTCACCTTATTATGTTGTGGATGGAATCCCTGGAGTTGATATTTCTATTGTGTCTCCAGAAGATATCGAGTCTATTGACGTTCTTCGAGACGCTACAGCTACGGCCATCTATGGTTCCAAGGCTGCCAATGGTGTAATCATCATTACTACCAAGAAGGGTGCTGAGGAGAAAACCAATGTCTCTTACAATGGCTATGTGGCTTTTGATAATATTCTGAAGAAATATGATGTGTGTACAGCTGATGATTTGCGTCAGTATGCAAAGGACAACAATATAACTCTCAAGGATGGTGGTGCCAATATGGATTGGCAAGACGAGGTGCTTCGTACAGGTATCAGTCATAATCATAATGTAAACATTAGTGGTGGCAATGGATCTACTAGTTATATGATTAGTGGCGATCTCAGAAAGCGTGAGGGTGTCATCAAGATGACAGGCTTTGACCGTTTCAATGTCCGTTCTCTTGTATCAACCAAGACATTGAAAGACCACCTTACGGTTTCTCTTGGTGCGAATATGATGTATGGCAAACACTTTGGCGTACCATCTGGCAATGAGGGTGCATCTGTGCTTGATGCCATGAACTACTATTCTCCTACAAATGCCATCAAAAATGCGGATGGAACATGGACAGTAGGCTCTGGTTCCAAGAACTATAACCCTCTTGCATTGATGGAGGAAAATAAGTCTGAGACAGTATGGAAACGTAACCAGTTTGTTGGAAAGACTGCACTTGAACTCTGGAAAGGATTGGTCTGGAATGTCAACTATTCTTGGAGTAATTATCAAAGTACTTATAGTGCCTATAATACCCGTAACTCTCAGTTAGAGGGTATTGGTAACAAGAATGGTCAGGCAACCCGTAATACTTATTTTGGTCGTGAACAGACTTTTGAGACTTATCTGAACTACAACTTTACGGCCGGTAAGAACAAGGTTGACCTGATGGCTGGTTATTCTTGGGAAGAAAAGAAGAATAACGATGGATTCGGTCTCAGTGTTGAAGGTTACTATAATGATGATCTTGGATGGTATAATATGTCATACGCACAAACCATCTTGGGCGTTCAGAACTCCGTTCAGAGCGGCTATTTGGAGAAGGTACGTAATATCTCTTTCTACGGTCGTGTGAACTACTCTTTTGACAGTCGTTATATGCTTCAGGCAACCATTCGTCGTGACGGTTCTTCGGTATTCGGCAAGAACAATCGTTGGGGAACTTTCCCTTCTGTATCTGCTGCTTGGAATATCACTGAGGAGAAGTTTATGCAGAACCAGCATATCTTCGATAACTTGAAACTTCGTGCGGGATATGGTATTTCTGGTAATGCCATGGGCTTTGATGTGTATTCTTCTTATAATACGTATGGTGCTTCTGGTACATTCGTATATGATGGTAAGACTTATCGCACATACGGTGCAACCAAGAATGCAAACCCTGATTTGAAGTGGGAGTCAACAGGTATGTTGAACATTGGTCTCGACTTCGCATTCTTGAAGGGACGTCTGAATGGTACTGTAGAAGTTTATCATAAGAAGACCAAGGACTTGATTTGGAGCTATCCTGTTTCTACAACTCAGTACATATATGGTTGGATGGATGCCAATGTGGGTGAGATGACCAATAAGGGTATTGAGTTCACATTGAATGCGGTGCCTGTTCGTACCAAGAATTTCATGTGGAGTACTACCCTCAACCTCTCTCATAACAAGAATACTGTCGATAAGATGCAGAATGAGACATTCCATACTACTAATCTCACCCAGGGTGACCCAATGGTAGCTGGTGTTTCTGCTGATGGTTGGACACAGAGAATTATGGAGGGCGAACCTATTGGTACATTCTATACGTATCAGTATGCAGGAATTGTAAATGGACGCTCAGAGTACTACGTTCTTGATGAAAATGGTAATCGTACAGGCGAAACCACCAATAATCCAAGTTTGAAAGACCGTTCTATAACTGGTTGTGCGCAACCTAAACTCAATGCAGGTTGGAATAATACGCTTACTTATAAGAACTGGAGTCTGAACGCATTTATCACAGGTGTGTTCGGTAATGACGTTTATAATAGTGCTCGCGCTCACTATACGGCTGCTCAAATGTTCTCAGATGGTAAGAACGTATTGAAAGAATTCCTTTCTAATCCTGTTGGCGATGCTTCAGGCTCACTTCCTTCGGACCGTTATATAGAGAAAGGATCTTACGTTCGTCTTCAGACGCTCTCTTTGAGTTACACATTCCGTAATTGCTTTAATGACTGGATTCAGGATTTGACTCTTTACGGAACTGCCAACAATCTCTTTACGATTACTAGTTACAAGGGACTTGACCCAGAGGTAAACATGGGTGGCATTGATCCGGGTATCGATTATCGTTGGAGCCGTTATCCACATACACGTACCTTCATGGTGGGTGTGAAGATTAATTTCGGTGGAAGCAAGAAGAAATAGGCTGCGCCACAGTATATCGACCTAAAGTAATAACATTTAATCAGATTACAGAATATGAAACTAAATAGATTGTTTATTTCAGCTGGATTGTTAGCTATGACACTTACCGGCTGTACGGATTTGGACATGAGTCCAAACTCGCAATATACTGAGGATCCTAGTCAAAACTCAGGAGTTGATCCTATGATTGTTGTGGAGGCAAAAATGGCAGATGTATATTACCATCTTGCAGGAACATTGGGCCGCCGTTATATGGAGGCACAATGCTTGGCTTCCGATGAGTTTACTTCACTCGCTTTTGCTGGCGGTTATTATGACAGTGGTACCTATGCTCACCAAGCATTACATTGTAGTTCTCCTAATGATGCATCTATCGGTTGGTATGATGATGTGACGGCTGGTATTACAAAGGCGAATACCATCTTGGAGGATTTGGGTAGTGGAGCTTCTGCCCAGATGAAAGCGCCTGCTCGTGCCATACGTGCTTATTACACCTGGATTTTGATGGATAATTATGGTGATACGCCGATTTTGGATCTAGTTCAGTCTGAAGGTTCTGTGGTACCTCGTTCTCCACGTAAGGAAGTTGCGGAGTGGATTGAGAGTGAGCTTAAAGACATTATCCCTGCATTGACGGATGATGTTACTGAAAATACATACGGCAAGCCTACTAAATGGATGGCTGAGGCTCTTCTTGCCAAGCTATATATCAACTGGCCTGTTTATACGGCGGAGTCGGTTGACCAATATGATGCTGCAACTGCTGTAAATCCAAAGTTGGATGCTTGTATTGCTGCTTGCGATGAAATTATCAATAGTGGTAAATTCAATTTGGGTTCTGTTGACTATCTTCATAAGTTCTCATACGACAATGGCTGGAAGGTGGAAGACTTCATATACGCAATACCATATGATGCCATCAATCGTCAGGGTATGCAGTATGCTCGTCCTCGTACATTCAAGGATATGAAAAAAATGTTGCCAAATGTCTATGGTTCAACAGATAAGTTTACTCAGTCGTTTGGTGGTAACATGGTAGTTACTCCTGAGTTTGCCAAATTGTTCTCTCTGGATGGGGATATTCGTAATCTCAGCATTCTTCGTGGTGATGTCTATGTTCGTGACCCAAAGACTTTACGTCCTACAACAGAACCTTTTATGTATAAAGGCAACCAGGTACATTTTACGGAAGACATCACTCTTGCTAAGAAAGATAACACCATCGAGGTTGGCAATGACGCTAATGCTTATCAGCAGGGTTGTCACTCCATCAAATGGTTTACTACTCCAGCCGATTATAATAATGGTCGTAACCAGTCTAATGACTTGCCGATTTTCCGTTATGCCGACATACTTCTTATGAAGGCTGAGGCTCTTACTCGTCAGGGTAGTAGTGGTGCAAAAGCTCTCTTCAACCAGATTCGTTCATACGCAGGTGCTCCAACGATAGCTAACGAACCTACCTTGCAGGAAATCTATGATGAGCGTGGTCGTGAATTCTTTGATGAGAACTGGCGTCGTAATGATATGATTCGTTTCGGTCATTATGAGGATGAGTTCTTCCCTCATTATAAGGACTTCCCGGATGCAAACTTCGACAAGCGTCATCGCATCTTCCCTGTGCCACAAAACACAATCAATTTGAATGGTTGGGAGCAGAATCCTGGATATTAATCGATTGAATGATGATAAAGGGGGAGTGGTGGATTCTGCCACTCCCTTTTTTCTAATTGTTAGATGAAGTTTGTTTCATTTTGATAAAACTGTTTGATTATGAGAAGGAATCTATTGTTGTTATTACTGTGGTTGGCAGGCTTGCTAGCTGTAGATGCTCAAACATTGAGCCGTAAAGAGGTCGAGACTTACGTGATTAATCAATATGGAAAAAGATGGAAAGACATTGCGCTTTATCTTGGCGAAAAAGATACGTTGGACAAGGACAATGCTTTGACGTTTGAGAAAACAATCTCGGTGCGAGGCAAGAGTAAAAATGAACTCTTTGTCGATTTGAATTATTGGTTTCTGAAAACCTTTAGCAATGCTAGTTCTTCGATAGAGATGGCAGACAAGGAATTGGGGGTTATCATGGCAAAGGGTTATTTGCCTGGCATTGCTTATCACTCGGGTGGTTATTCCTCTTATTGTGTCAATATTCGTCCTCTTGTGCGTTGCGACATCAAAGATGAACAGGTCAAACTGACGATTGTCGTTCCAAATTATGAGGTGACGAAAGTTGATGATGGTATTTGGAGTGCCATGCTGGATGAGGATTTTGACAAGCATCCCCCATATACTGTGAACGAAACATGGTCGCTGAATGTTTGTTTCCCTTTTGCGAAGAAAGATGGAACCAAGAAAACTTCCTGCAAGGCATTGGTGATGAGTCATGGATATGTGGAGGTCTTGATGAATCGCATTCAAATGGCGTTATAGCTGCGCCAAAATGTGGTAAATTTGAAGATTTTGGCGCACTTATTAATTAAAACGTATGAAGAGAAGCGTATTCTTAGTTATATTTTTTGCCTTTGGCTTCTTGATGACAATGGCGCAAGATTATTCCCGATACGTGGATCCACGTATCGGAAGTGAGGGATTGGGTAGAACTTTCCCCGGTCCTTGTATGCCATACGGTATGGCGAAGCCGGGACCGGATGCCGTGTCTATGCCGAATGCGGGATGGGCTCCGATGCCTGAGCCTGTCAAGGGATTCTCGCAGATGCACGTCAGTGGAACGGGAGGAGGACAGAAGTATGGCAATATCCTGATTCAGCCTTTCTTGGATGCTGGGGAAATTATCCAGAAACGGGTGGATGAGAAGATTGCCTTGGGATATTATGCCTGTACTTTTGAGAATGGAATCCGGACGGAGATTACCGCTTCAGAACGTTGTGCCTTCTATCGATTGGATTATGGCAGGAAACAGAAGGGAAAACTCCTGATAGATGTGGCTACCTTCCTGGGTATAGATACGATTCCAGATAAGCGCGAAACTCAGCAGTATGTGGATTCGTATGTTACTTGTGATGGAGAATATGCCGTCTCTGGATGGAGTACTGTAAGGGGTGGCTGGAACAATGGCGGCCCTTATACCGTTTATTTCTATTTGCAGAGCGATGTGCCTTTATCTAATTGCGATACGCCTTTATTTAATAGCGGTGTCCCTTTAGCTAATGGCGAAGCGCCTCTATATAATAAGGTGAAGGAATCAAAGACAAGATTGGATGTTGACTTCTCGAAAAGTACCGTCAATCTGAAGATTGGTATTTCGCATATCAGTATTACCCAGGCAAGGCGGAATATCCCGTCTTGTGGCTTCGATGCCCAGTTGAAGAATGTGCGGAAAACCTGGAACGGAAAGTTGGGAAAGATAGAAATCTCAGGTACCGAAAAGCAGAAGCGGATGTTTTATACAGCCCTTTATCATACGATGCTGATGCCTGTGGATAAGTCGGGTGAAAACCCTCATTTCTCAGCTACGCCTTATTACGACGATTACTATGCCATATGGGATACTTACCGTACTTCCATGCCTTTACTTACCTTGATTGAGGAACCCCAGCAGCGCGATATGGTCAATTCCCTGCTCAATATCTACAAGCATGACGGTTATATGCCTGATGCCAGAAGTGGCAACTGGAACGGCAGAACGCAGGGTGGCAGCAATGCGGATATTGTCATAGCCGATGCCTTCGCGAAAGGAATGAAGGGTATCGATTATGAACTGGCGTTGAAGGCGATGATCAAGGATGCCGAAGTGCCGCCAACGGATGATGATGGCTTTGTGGGCAGTATGCCTGAGGAAAAGCATGGTAGAGGTGGATTGATGGAATATAATACGCTGGGCTATATTCCGTATGGAATAGACCGTGCCGGCAATCGTACCGTGGAGTATAGCTATGATGACTGGTGTATTGCCCAGGTGGCAAAAGGACTGGGTTATCCGAAACTCTACGGTAAGTATATGAAGCGTTCGCATAACTGGCGCAACCTCTGGCGTTCTGATTATGAATGGCAGGGGATGAAGGGATTTATCATGCCGAGAGATGCGGATGGCAGATGGCTCGACTCTGTGCCTTGGGGCAAGTCGAAGGTCTATCATCCTGTGATTCCTTATCATCCGGATACCAAGGTGGCACCCTGGTATCTTCCATGGTGGTCAACCTTCTTCTACGAGGCTTTGTCGGCTGAATATAGTCTCAGTATTCCGCACGATGTTCCGGGACTGATAGAGGTTTGTGGAGGAAAGGATGCTTTCATCCGACGGTTGGATACCTTCTTCGCCAATGGTCATTTCAATGTGGCGAATGAACCGAGTTTCATGACTCCTTACCTGTATCATTGGGTGGGGCGCCCTGACTTGAGCGTTCAGCGAATCCATCAGATTGTGAACGATAACTATGATGATTCTCCTGGTGGTTTGCCGGGTAATGATGATGGGGGAGCGATGTCGTCCTGGCTTATTTTCAATATGCTGGGTTTCTATCCTATTGCAGGACAGAATCTCTATATCGTAGGTTCACCGATGGTTCCGGAATACACCATCCATCTGTCTAATGGAAAGGACTTGAAGGTGGTGAGAGAAGGAGTGCAATGGAAGCAGATGTTCATAACTCACGATGTGTTGATAAATGGTGGAAAACTTGTGTTCCCTCATTCTTCTGCTGTGGAAAAGGTTGTTGATAAAGCTTCCAAACCGTTGAATAAAAAGGAGAAAGAGAAATTCACACTTTGTGAACAACTTGTGGATAAATGCGGGAAAACTATTCCTGTGCAGTTTATATCTCACTTCATTCTTAATCGTCAATATCGTCAATGGGAAGTGGGTGTAGATTCCGTGAGTATCCCTGATACCCTTGTGCTGAAATGTAATCAGTCGGTCTATCTCATCCCTCGTCAACTCGTGGCTGAGGCTGACGGATTCTGTTGGGATAGTCCGCAGAAAGGAAAGAACCTGTATGTTTGCAACCAATGCTCCAATCATGGAATGCGGGATGGCACCTTCCTGTTTATTTCCCGGAAAGCCCTGCAGCAACTTCTAGGTACAGGCTCTTTCGTTTATAATGGGATAGTATGGCGTAAGGTTTCGCAAGATGCAGAGAGCGTCACCGTGAAGGCAGAACAGGATGATACCGTGATGCAGATAGCCACCACTGGAAATCTCCCTTGGGTGCTGCGTATGGAAGGAAATCCTTTAGGTATTGATTGGAGGTTGGAAAAACAATAAAAAGGAGTATTCTCCGTTTCATTATTATATGAACAGAAAAGTAACATTATTATATATCTCTTTGGCTTGCGTGCTATCCATGCAAGCTCAGACTCGCCAGCAGATGGGTGGCGTCTATTATGCTTACCCGGAAGGTCCTTCTGCCAAAACTGGAACTTTTGGTACGGCTACCTATGTGCTGTCTGATTCTCTGAATGTTCCTCAGGGATACGCACCTTTTTATATCAGTCATTACGGTCGCCATGGTTCCCGTTGGATGCCGAAGGATGCCCGGTATGTCTGGATCTGCAAGCATTTTGAAGATGAGAGTAATCTCACTCCGCTGGGTCTGCAGGTGAAGGGAATGCTGCAGCGGGTATGGGAGAATGCCAAGGGTAATGGTGGAAAACTGAGCAAGCTGGGTGCTCTTCAGCATCAGGGCATCGCTCATCGTATGTTTGAGCGTTATCCACAGATCTTTGCTGCAGGCAATGCGGTGAAGGCCCGCTCCAGCGTGGTGGATCGTTGCGCCAAGAGTATGCAGGCTTTTACTTCGGAGTTGCATACCCTTCAGCCGGGTTTGAATCTGGATGTCAAGACCGATTCTGCCGATATGGCTTGGATAGCGTATGTCTCTCCTGAAATAAAAGCTTTGGAGAATCGTACGCATGTGCAGGCACATGTATCACCTCGCCGTTTCCTTCTTCAGTTATTTAAGGATGTCTCTCAAGTAGATGACCCCTTGAAGCTGATGACCGAGATGCATACGGTAGCCTCTTCCATTCAGGATGTAGGCTTGAATTTCCCTACTTATCCGCAGGATATAGAAGATGGATTGAATGCGCTGTTTACGGATGAGGAGTTCCGGGCTATCTATGATGCTAACAACCGTCGTATGACCATCAATAATGGCAACGACCCGACCAACGAGTCGATTCCGGCACGCTGTGCCATCTCGCTCTGGCAGAATATCGAGGCTGAGGCTGATGCAGCATTGCGTTCTCCCCGTTCTTCCGCAACCCTTCGCTTTGGTCACGATACGGCTCTTTACCGTCTCCTGTCGTTCCTTTTCGATACGGCTTCTCTTCCGCAGAGTGCCAGAGAGGATGAGGAAAAGGTGGTTTTGGGTAATGGGGTAGACAGGATGGACCGTGTGGTTCCGATGGCTGCCAACCTGCAGATGGTATTTTATAAGAATGCTCAGGATTCGGTCCTTTTCAAGTTCATGCTCAATGAGCGGGATATCCAACTGAGTGGTCTTGCTCAGGTAGAATACGGTACTTGTTATTATTCCTGGAATACATGGAAGCAGATGATGCACGAACGCATCCACAATCTGGAACATATCCGCCAGCTCAATGCCCTCAATACGATGGTGGGTACTGCACAGGCGAATACCCAGACTGCCGGCATGTTTGGCAAGGGTAGCGAGGAACATGGACAAACCCTTCCGGCTGTCCTCGTTCCGAACGGACAGAACTTCTGGACGCCGCAGACACAGGATACCGAACAGAAATGTATTGCACCTTATTATTATAAGGATACCCACTTGCAGGGTTTCCGCAACAGCCATTGGATAGTGGGAGGCTGTACGCAGGATTACGGTTCCTTTACCGTAGCTGCATTGGGTGGTAACCTGCGTCTTCAGCCAGAGCAGCGTGCCACGCCATTCAGTCATGATGATGAAATATCCCATCCTCATTACTATGCCGTTCACCTCAAGCAGGAACATCTCAAGGCAGAGCTCACGGCATTGAGTCATACTTCCATCCTCCGTGTCACGCCCGACAAGGATGAGCTGGTGCATCTGGTCATCAATCCGAACAGTGACGAGGGACAGGGGTATATAGAGATTGATACCGTCAACCATGTGGTATATGGCTATAATCCTGTTCACCGCATTTATCAGGGATGGGGAGAGCCGGCTGGCTTCAGCGGTCATTTCGTTCTGGCATACGATGAAGATGAGCTTGTGGATTACGGTGTGTTTGACGGTGATAACAGAATAAGTAGGGGATTGAAGATGCAGGACAAAGCTCGTATTGGTGCCTGGCTCACCTTCCGTGGCAAGGCAGGCAAGTCGATGGAGTGGCTGTCGGCTTCTTCCTTCACTTCCCGTGAGAATGCACTGGGAAATCTCAATGGCGAGAACTATATGTTCGGAGGCTTGGACTTTAACAGTATGATGCAGTTTGCTGCTGAGTTCTGGTGCGAGCGTTTCCATACCATTGATGTGGAGAGTAAGAATCAGTCCAAGGTGAACCAGTTCTATGGTGCCCTTTACCGTTCTTCATTCCTGCCTCATGAAATCAGCGATGTGAATGGTGATTATCCGGAGTTCTCTACCGGTACTCCGGTTGATTATTCTGTTTATGGAAACTATTCTCCATATAATGCCCTGAAGAAGTATGGCGATTTCTCGATGTGGGATATCTATCGTGCAGAGTTGCCGCTCTATAGTCTCATCACTCCGAAGCTCTCTGGCGAGATGATGCAGTCGTTGGTTCAGATGTATCGGGAGGGTGGCTGGATGCCTATCTTCCCATGTTGGAACAGTTATACGGCAGCGATGATTGGCGATCATGCGAGTGCTGCTCTTGCTGATGCTTATGTGAAGGGCATTCGTAACTTTGATGCAAAGAAGGCATACGACGGCATGCGACAGAATGCTTTCTCCACTCCTTATTACAGCAAGGATTATAAAGACGGCAAGGGTCGACGTGCCATTACCTCGTATATTGAGAACGGATATATTCCTCTGGAGATTCCGGTGGCAGATGCTTTCCATACCAACGAACAGACATCCCGCACTTTGGAGTATGCCTATGATGATTTCGCCGTGGCTCAGATGGCGAAGGCTTTGATGGATTCTTGTCAGAATATTTCTCAACGTCAGAAGTATCAGGAAGATTATCAGCTGTTGATGCGCCGTTCTGAAAACTGGCGCAATGTCATCAATCCTTCTACGGGGTGGGCTGATGGCAGAACAGAGAAAGGTAAGTGGGAAAACAATCGTGATCTGGTTCATCGCAAGAGCTATATCACCGAGGGTGCTACCTGTCATTATACCTGGTATGTGCCACAGAATCCGGAAGGACTGTTTGAGGTAATCCGCAACAGCAAGTCGGCTAAGGGCGATGATCCTGTGGTTACCCGTCTGGATGATATGTTTGACAAGGGATGGTATTGGCATGGCAACGAACCATGTCATCAGATACCTTATCTCTATGATGCGGCTGGTGCTCCGGAAAAGACTCAGGAGCGTGTTCATCATATCCTGAATACCGAGTATAATGATACGCCAGGTGGATTGTCGGGCAATGATGATGCGGGTCAGATGTCGGCATGGTATGTTTTCTCTTCCATCGGTTTCTATCCGGTTTGTCCAGGTACGCCAGAGTATTATATCGGAACGCCAAGCTTTGATAAGGTGACGTTGAATCTGGAGAACGGCAAAAAGTTCGTGCTTTCTGCGGATGGAGTGTCGAAGGATGCTTTCTATATCCAAAAGATGAGCTTGAACGATAAACCGTTTTGGGGTTACAAACTGTCGCATAAGGATATTTTGAATGGTGGTAAACTTAAGTTTCAGATGAAAAAATGACAGAGCATATTACTTTCTTTATTTATGGATTGTGCGTGATGTTCTATTCGATGATGGTTTGGATGTTCTATCGAAAGAACAAGGAAAAGCTTTCTAGATTAATCACTTGTCTGATGGCTATCTTGGATATGGAATGCCTGAAGGACTTGTTGCTGTTTGTGGATGGCATTGGTGCGCAATCGACTATTTGGTATCTGATGAATGCTATAGATATGGTCATCATACCTTTCTACATGTTCGTCTTGATGGAGTTGGTGAAGCCAGGATGGCTTACTTGGGGCAAAGGCATTTTGCATGAGGCAATCTTTATATTGCCTCTAGCCGTGTATGCTTTCACTCGCAAGGTTTGTTGGTTTGATGTTCTTGCTGGTTGCGGTGCCGTTTATGGAACCGTCACTTATGTGCTGATGTTCTTCTATATTGCTCGTTATCAGCGCCAGCTCAAGGAGCGTTTCTCTTATCAGGAAAATGTCAATCTCCATTGGCTCAGGGGCATTCTCACTTGCTTCTTCATCATTCTCGTAGTTTGGACAGGGAGCTGCTATATGTTTGATGTAGATTTCGACAATGCTTATATGCTCTGTTCTTTGGTTGCGTGGATGGTAGTCTCTTACTTTCTGTATAGGCATGAGTCTGTGTTGGATGAGTTGCAGGAGCCTGATGCAACACAAAGTGATGGAGATACAGGTAAACCGGTATTGGAGGGAGACATATCTGCAATTATCAACAAATTGTTTGTCGAAGAAAAGCTGTTCCTCAATCCACGTCTTAAGTTGTCTGATGTGGCACGGCTTGTGGGAACGAACCGTACTTATCTCAGTAGATTTTTCAATAAGGAAAATGGATTGACATTCTATGATTATGTGAATAATCTCAGAATCAAACATGCAGAAGAGCTCTTGCTGACCACTCAACACTCCTTGGTTGAGGTAGCTGAGAAATCGGGTTTCAATTCGCTCTCCACTTTCCGAAGGGTCTTTGAGGGAAGCCATCATTGTACTCCTAATGCTTTCCGCTGTGTTCACCTTCCCAAAAATGAGGAGTGAAAATGGATTGATAATGAGCTGATTGTATGATTTGACGTGTCGTTTTACGGAATGACACGTCATTTTTTTTACGCTATGGTTTAGCATTTTTACCCTTTGAACCCTGATTTATCGACAAAAACGCTACCTTTGCAATATCAGAAATGATAATGATATTGAAAACCTTTAATAATATAAACGAACGTATGAAGAAAATCTTAACTCTATTTGTAGCTCTTATTAAAAAAGGTTGGCTACTTTTTTACGTTATAGCTTCTTGTTTTTTACGACTTGAACATTGTTGTAAGATAACTTATAGTTACTTTGCAACCAAAACTTATTGATAATAAAGTTTATTCAATCTAAATATTGTATTTATGAATCTATTTAAAAATCTACGTTCTAAAGGTAACACTTATGATGGACAAGGTGATGAGCGAAAAGGTTTCATTGATAATGTCTTTGTAAATCTAGAGAAAGGATGCCTAGTTCACAGACATCCTTACGACAATTTATCCACTCATGCCAAGGTTACAGTTCAAGAGGGACAACAGATGGTTTTTATGTCGGAAGGAATGTACTCCGACTTATTGAAGCCAGGTGGTCACACCCTCTCTACTAATAATATTCCTTTTTTGGAAAAAATAGTAAATATTCCATTTGGTGGGGAGACTGCGTTTAAAACCTCTTTGTATGTTGTAAGCACTATAAGACATCGTTTTGCTGGTGATGATGCTGGATGGGGTGTCGGTCTTACCATTCGTGATTATTCTTTGTGTGATGAAGGATTGACAATCAAAGTTGGTGCTTTTGGTAGTTATGAATTTCGAATTACTAATGCTATCTCTTTTATTAGAGAATATGTAGGAACAGAGCATGATGTATATTTGGAAGACTTTGCAGATGAATTCTCTTCAGCGGTCTCTCAAAGAGTAACTTCTGTTATTAGTCAATATTTTAGTCAGAAAAGAGTTGGCGTTACAGAAGTCAATAATTATCTCCTTGATATTTCTGATTATGCCCGTAAGCATATTAATGAGTATTTTGAGGAGTATGGCTTGGAGCTTACGAAGTTCGATGTGGAGGGAATAAATCCGCATGAAGATGATTCCAACTATCAACAGATTCTTCAAGCTCAGTCTGAGGCAGGTTCAATGGATTTGGAAAGCCGTGCATTGGCTAGAAAACGCCAACGTGAAGGATACTCTTATCAGCAGGAGCGACAGTTGGATGTAATGGAAACTGCTGCCGGTAATGAGGGAACTGCAGGCAATATAATGGGAGCAAGCATGGGACTCGGAATGGGGGTTGGCATTGGTAATGTCTTTGGAAGTCAAATAGAAACCGTTGCACATAGTGCTATGTCTGGAGTTCAGGCTCCACCTCCACCCCCACAGTCCATGCAAATATATGTTTGTCTCAATCAGCAACAAGCTGGTCCTTATGACTTGCCTATTTTGCAGCAATTGGTATCGCAAAATCTTTTAACTCAACAAACGTTGGTATGGAAGGCAGGGCTTCCATCATGGGTGGCAGCTGCTACTTTGCCAGAATTGGCGGTGTTGTTTACGTCTGCCACTCAAACTCCACCACCTGTTCCTCCTGTACCTCCTATTGTTCAACCGTAAAATTAATTTAAAAATGAAAGAAAATCCGTTTTATTCATGGTTAACTCCTTTGCTCGCATTTGGGGTTACACTGTTGGGATTCCTGCTTTTGATGCCAGATTCCCCTACGGCGTTTTATTGGATTAATATGCTCTATACTTTCTTCTTGGAAGCCTTGTTCTTCGTATGGCTTCAAAAGGGGCATGCAGAAATAAAGAATATAACGAAGCAGACTCCTTATTTTAAAGTCTTCCTAGGTATTAGTACCTTGTATTATATTGGTGCTGCATTTTTATGGATGATTTATTTCTTCTTGTGTGGTACTGAGCTGGGGCGTCAAATTCTTTGTATTCATTTTGATCTTCCTGAAATACTAGCAACATTTCCAGAAATGTCGATTCGTCTTTATCTTTTTGGAATATTGGCTCTAACAGTGATTTGGGTGGTTGTTGCAAGTATAGTAGGACGACATGACATGGAATACAATGTGCAACAAATTCAATTAGAAGATAATACCAACGATGTTAGAATGTTGGTGAAAGAACTGACAGAAATGGCAGAGCAACATATGACTTCCGACAGTGAAAGAGAGTGGAAGAAGTTAATACGTGAAGCAGAATCTATAATACCTTCTGAGGTGGTGAACGAACGTGCTCGTTTGCTTTCAAAGGCAAATAGATTACTTAACATAAACTAAACGATAGATAAAATATGGCACAGTTAAAAATCCAAAGATGTAAAGTCTGTACAAGTCCATTGCCTGTAGGCATTGCTAAGTGTCCTAAATGTGGAGCGGAACATCAGTTTGTTCCAGAAGTGGTTAATCCTTTGTTATTTTCTGCAAGTCAAGCAGAGAATCTGAGAAAGGCTTTTGAAACCGATCCAAAGAGTAGTCCTCGTGATGTGAACTCATTGTTCGGAAAAGGCTTGGTTTATTTAGCTTTACAAAACTATGAGTTGGCAAGTCTTAATTTTAAGACGGCAGTCGATCTGACTCCGAGTGATCCTGATGTTTATTATTATTATGCATTGTCTCTTTTTGCTCATCGTTCACCTGTGCTTTTGTCCGATCTTGAGGCTGAACGCATAGAAATGTGGTTGCAGACTGCTATAAAAATTTTACCTAAAAGAAAATATCTTATCTTAGAGCTGCTTCTACTTCAAGGTGCATTTAAGGGTAAAGGAAAGGCAATCCCTGCCGATAAAAAAGAACCAGAGCAATTGTTGTTGCAAGCCAAGCAAACTGTTCAGGAGGAGGATGAACTTTACGAAATTGAGCAGCATGTCCTAATAACTGATGAACGCAATTTGGAGTTTGTCAGTCAGTTGCGAGGCAAAGACGTGGAATCTCATTCTTGTGATGATATTCTTAAGCAAAGTATGTGTTGTTATGCCAATGTATGTAGCTATCCAAAAGGACATGATGACGAGGTCATAACTGATGATGGTGTCGCAAAATTAATGAATCCATCGGAGAGAAAAAAATTCTTCTTGGGCATCAGTAAACCGGAAAAACCTTGTTTGGAGAAAAAAGATACTTTTGTGGAGCCTTGTTGGGTCTGCTTGAAAAGCTTTGCAGTTGGTTTTGCAGTTTGGTTTGTGTCTGTTATTATTCTTTGCTTTACTGGATGGCTTGATGGAGCGAAAGTGGATAGATTTACTCCAGGTGATACTGTAGAAAAATATAAGGAGAGCCATATTGTTGTGGGATATTTCTATGATGCTTCGGAAGGTAGGGTGAACGTATGGCATGAACCTACGGAGGAGGAAATCGCTTCTTTGCCAGCGGAAGTAAAACAATGGGAAGTTAATGGAATAGCAAGTGGGTGGCGTTTTCTGGCAACTATTGCTCTGTTCTTTTTTGGACCGTTGATATGGATTAGTAGAACATTCTTGAGTTTCCGAGAGACCATTCTTTCTAGAAGATATACAGAGCGAAGAAATGTTCGAACAATGGCCGATTATCAGGAGAGGTTAACTTGTTTCTTGCAAAGACCTACTGTTGCGGAATATATGAAGTTCTGCCAGTTGTTTGCAGGACCTAATGCTGGATTGGTTAATCAAGGTGATTTTGTTTCAAATGCATTGCGTCAAGCTCATATTTCAGAGAGAGATGTCACCAAAGGTAAGGTATATTTCTTTAATGGTTTCTTTGATGCTAGATCATCGTCTCCAGGCGAACCACAAACTATTTTGAGAAAAATGAGAATTAATGTGGCGATAGCGATGACCGATCGCGTGCTCTATATGCATGGTGTTTGGGATACTTTAGAGGATGAAATCCCAATGTTGCGACGTGACGATCTTTTGTATAGTCTGATAGCTATGTTTAAGAAAGAGGATGGACAAATTTCTATTGTTTCCAATACTGGCGTTAACTTGGCACCTATTGTTACAGATAGTTCGGGATTGCCTTGTTTGTTCCAGTATCAGTCGTATGATAGTCAGAATGTTTTGACATATAGTAGAACTCGTACAACCAATTGTGCCGATTTTTATACGTCTCTGATTGATATGCACGGACGTTATAACAAACAAGGTGCATAAAGATGGAGTTCTAAGATAATCTGTCAATTTATATATCGTAAAAGAACCTGTTCAGATTGTTTCTGACAGGTTCTTTTTAGTCCTTGTTGCTTCCTCCGAAGATGCGGAGCAGATAGAGGAAGAGGCTGATGATTATCTCATCCAGTCTACCACCTTGAATGGAAATCCTTGGAGTGATTATCGCATTTCCCATCAGCAAATCTTGCAGGGTGGTGAACTGCACTTCGAGATGAAAGCCACAAAATAAATGTTAAAATAATAGTTTCATTCCTATATAAAAAAGTTTCATTCCCCCCAATGAAACACCTATTTGATAGGAATGAAACTATTTTTTTGCCGAAAAATTTGGAGCTTTACGATATTTTCGATAACTTTGCATCACAAATATGATAAAACAGTATAGACTTTATCATTTGCTTTTTCTAAAAAAAATAAAGTTGGTTAACCCGTTGATGGGCCAGCCAACTTTCTTTTTTTATATGATTCTTAAAACTTAATCCTTGTTGCTTCCTCCGAAGATGCGGAGCAGATAGAGGAAGAGGTTGATGAAGTCGAGATACAGGGTCAATGCACCGAGCAAGGCGAGCTTCTGGGCTCCTTCACTTACGTCGTATTGTGTCTGGAGCATCTGCTTGATCTTCTGGCTGTCCCAGGCTGTCAGACCCGTAAAGACTGCCACACCCACATAACTCAGGATGTAATCAAATCCAGGACTCTTCAGGAACAGGTTGACTACGGTAGCGATAATCAGACCAATCAGCGCCATGAAGAGAATCTTGCCGATAGAGGTCAGGTCCTTCTTGGTGGTATAACCGTAGAAAGCCGTTACGCCAAAGGTTCCCGCAGTGATGAAGAATACCTTTGCGATGACCATCGGACTGTAGACGTAGAAGATGGATGAGAGCATCGCACCGTTCAGTACCGAGTAGCCGATGAACATCAATGTGGCTGTACCCAATGACAGGCGGTTGATGGCGCCGCTCAAGGCGAAGACCAGAACCAGCTCTGCGATAATCAATCCCCACATCATCTTATGAAGACTCATGAAGAGGGTAGGACTGGCAGCAACACCAAAGGCGGTGACACCGGTTATCAGGAGAGCCAATGTCATCCAGGTATAAACCTTGCGCATCAATACAGGGAAGGCACCGCTCAATCCGCGCTCTCGTTCGTTGAATGCAAAGCCATTGCTCTGCTGATTGTTCTGATTATTTATCAGATTGTACATTTCTTTTTCTGTCATAATTCTAATTTCTAATTTAGTTGATCTTTTATTGTTTCTTGATGGCAAAGCTGATTATGCCACAATATAACGAGTGCAAAGATAATGCCATTTATTGAATCTGCCATTATATCTGCTCATTATTAACATTTATTCCGTTATTTTACGGAGCCTTATTCCTCTTATTGCCTGGTTATGGCAAGATATTGCCCCTTGCCAGGGCAACTTTGTGCCATTGCCAGGCAAGAAACGATACGTCGGGAGAAAGGATTCCCCAGGACTGTCATTCCGATTCGACCACCCCTCTCGCCCAGTAATCATGGGGCGTTCTGCTCGTAAAATGCTACTCTCTTTTTTACCCTTCACCCTTCACCTTTTCGCTTGCAACCCCGATAAACACTGGGGGTGCGAGAGGTGAAGGGTGGCTTCAGCCCTTCACCACCCTTCACCCTCACATTGTTTTGAGAGAACACCTTTTTATAGAAAATGGCTTGGCCATCATTG
>OIZT01000341.1_pt1 | contig 30324 bp, 25 predicted proteins | sample 1588611 | NCBI WGS metagenome assembly OIZT01 (sample SAMN03283278) | human gut metagenome | biome: human-associated habitat; material: feces | host: Homo sapiens | place: Peru | collected 2012
TTTTGTCAGAACCTTCAATTGAAAGAACGTGGAGCTCCACACTTTCGTTGTGTATTGTGTATTGTATATTGATAAATGAAAACTATATAAACATTTAATAGCCATGGCAGATAAAACTTATGTACCAGGTGTCGATGAGAATTACACATCAAATGCACCTGACAGTCCCGAAGTTTCGGAAAGAAGAAGTCAGAATCCTGGTAATGGAACATTCATTCCATTCGAAGACGGTGACCCGAAAGGTAAAATCGGGAACAGAACAACCGGTAACATAAAAGATAAGCCGGTGCTAGGATTCCTTTATTCGATCTCCCGAAGCGCTTTCGGAGAGTTTTGGCCGGTTTATTTGGGCTCAAACACCATCGGGCGCAATGACAATGCTGATGTCGTTCTTAGTGAGGGAACTGTGTCCGGCGAACATGCCACTCTGATAGTCCATCAAGAAGATGACGGTGAGGTGTATGCCGGCATCAAGGATAATGGTTCGACCCATGGTGTCAAAGTCAATGGAAAGAGCGCGCATTTCGATGTTGTCGGATGCAACAACATGGACATCATTACGATCGGTAAAAGTTACGAGTTGCTATTCATTTTGCCGGACGCAAAATCTCTTGGGCTAAAAAAAGCTGATAATTTTGTCGAAGTGAAGCAGGCGGCCACTCGTCGTGTTGACCGTCGCATCATCACAAATGGGCCTTCAGGAACTCCTTTTAATCAAAGCGGCGCGACTAATCCATCATATAACAGCCGACTAGCGAACCCTTCCAGCAGTGAAAGAACACATGCTCTTGATGGTTCTCCAGAACCATTTGGCGGTGGTACTAAAACTCGTTAAACATTCAATCGGCAAAAATAATGAGACTTCAAGGAGACTCTGAGAAACAAAGGCATCTATATTATGAGTTTGACAGGACCGAAGAACCAATCGGCCGCGGTGGGACTGGTGTAGTCTATCGTGGCCGCATGGTAGATGAGAATACCGGCGCTTTCCGCGATGTTGCCATCAAGGAAATCCTGCCTGAGGGTGACGCAGCCACTAGGGATCAGGTTCTCGAACGGGCTGTTCGGGAGGCCTCAATCCAAATCCGTAACGACAATCTCGTGGAAATGCTTGGCTTTGTCAAAACGGAGGAAGTAATGCTCGGCACCCATAAGAACCGTTACTATATCATCAGTGAATTCCTTGATGGTGTGACTCTGGACAAAGTCCTTGAAGGGATATATACCGACTATCGCGGGAACGAAATACACTACGCGAAGGATCTTGCTGAAAGATACGCGTCAAACAGGGAGGAAACGTCCACATATATTATTAAGAATATAATCTCCGCGTTAGTCGCTCTTCACGACAATGGATACCTTCATCGCGACATAGATCCATCCAATGTGATGATCACATCAGACGGAAAGATCAAACTGATAGATTTCGGTATCGCTAAAAAGCAGGATTCCCTTACAGCAAATGACGATATGCAGTCCGAAGAGGGAACCTTTGTAGGCAAGGTTGAATATGCGGCCCCGGAACTGGTGTCCGGTAAGTTGTCCGCGCAGGATTTCACAACGGATATATATGCCATTGGAGTGTTGTTCTATCGGCTGTTGACCGGTCATCTTCCATTTGAAGGCAACAGATTCGACATAATTAAGGGACAACTTAACAGGAAACCAAATCTGGGTGAGATTCAGTCAGCCAAATACCGGACAATCGTCGGTAAGGCCATGTCAAAGCAGCAGGAGAAGCGTTATGCCTCCGCCTCAATGATGCGTGCCGCCATCGATGGAACTGACACAACTCCTTCCTGGATAAAGTATGCGATAGGTGGCACTGGTATTCTCCTCGTGTCGGTCATTGCTTTGGTTTTGGTGAGGGTTAAATCTTGGGATAACAAAGAAGGGGAAGGTGATAATAGAGTGGTAAAGAATGAGATGATACACTCTACCACCATGGATAATACAATAGGCGGCGATAAATCCAGTACCTCGCCGACAGATAATTCTTCTTCAAGTGTTCAAGAAATCCTTGACAAGCCAATGTCCTCTATCTGGCAAATGCTGGAAGATAATCCATATCATCCGGTCGCCCTTTACAAGGCGTCAATTAATTGTGAGAAGCATATTCCTGATTCAGAGGCCATTAAATTCTGGAATTCCGACTCAGTCCAAAACGAAGTTAAGAAATACCTTTCGGTCGGCAGACCGGAGATTTCAAGCAAGAGACTGGCTTATGTCCTCTCATGTATGGCATATTCCCATTTGAATGATTCAGAATGGCTTGATACGGATTTCAGGACGAAACTTAAGGAAAGGGTTAAAAAACTTCAGGAAGAATATTCTAAACTGTATGTTCTTCCGGAAGGAATTTGATCATCATAACACCTAACAGATAACGTTGCCCTATGCAAGAAGATATGATACCGGTCCGGCTATTCGATGGCGATCCGAATATCTACATCTCGGTTTTTAACCGAGTGTGGAAATGGTATTACTATAATCCGGATAATGCGTCGTTAGGAGAAGGAGCCATGGGTAAAGTATTCATAGGTTACGACTATGATACAAACCAGAAAGTGGCCATCAAACAGTTGTTCGACAAATATGCCAATGTCAAATCCGTAAGGGACAGGTCTCGTCTGGAGGCCTCATTGACGTACACGCATCCTAATATCGTGGAGATGCTGGGAAGTTGCATGTACGAAGACGAAGATGGCTATTGGCATGTCTGGATACTCAGTAATTATGTTGACGGTGTCAATATAGACAAATACGTGCGAGGTCTCGGAAATGATGCGGACAAAGTCCAGATTGTCACATCGCTTGTCGGTGATGTCTTGAACGCTCTCGATTACCTCCATTCCAAAGGAGTTATCCACAGGGACATCAAACCGTCCAACATAATGGTTGACAAAACCGGCCATGTGAAATTGATGGATCTTGGTATCGCACGTGTGACCAGTGCCAATTCCTACACAAGCACCGGTTTTGTCGGGACTCCTCTTTACGCGTCCCCTGAACAGATCATGAGAGATAAGATGTTGGTTCAAGCCACACCGGCGAGTGACATCTATTCCCTTGGAATGACTTTGTATGTCCTTATGAATGGGGAACATCCATTCGACGCCGACACTGAAGCCCAGATTCTTGTCAATCAGGTGACAAAGAAATTGCCTATGGCAAAATCCCTTGAGAAGAAGTATCGAAAACTTATGGATGTTATCTGGAAGGCCACCGACAAGGACCCCGATAAGCGTTTTCAAAAAGCGTTGGATTTCAAGTATGCCATTGAAAAGGCTATGGAGCCGGTCATGATACCGTGGTGGTACTTTGTGTTGGGAGTACTGGTAATCGGGCTTATCATAGGCATAATCATACTAAACGTAATTTAATAACATCATGACAAACGATATAGAGACATACGGAGCGGATAATCCTTTATTTTTGAACAACGTCGTCAGCTGCATCGGAGGACGTGAAGAGAACCAAGACTCATGCAGCATTTCAGAGACACGCCGAGGTCTTCTGGTCATTGTCTGCGATGGAATGGGAGGCATGACGGGCGGAGCTATCGCATCAGCGGAAGCCGTAAAAATCATAAGGGATTATGTGTCCAAACCTGTGAGTGAAGACGACATCGAAGATGACAACAAGAGCACTCTCATACAAGCGGTGTCATCGGCAAACGCGGCTTTGCTGGCTATTCAAGAGAACAATCCAGGTCTTAGGGGGATGGGGACAACGGTAACGGCATTGCTTATTAACGAAGAAAAGGCCACGGTCGCCTATGTGGGTGACAGTCGAATATACCAGATACGCAAGGGCCGGAAAATCTTCCGCACCTTCGACCATTCCATGGTGTTCGAAATGGTCAAAAAGAAAATCATCACCGAGGAGCAGGCACGCCTTTCAGCGCAATCCAATATAATACTAAGAGCGGTAGGGCTGAAGCCGGATTTGGATGTTGACGCTTTCGATCTGCCGTACGACAAAGGGGATTTGTTCCTTTTGTGCACAGATGGAGTGTGGGGGACGATGTCGGAAAAAGATTTGATAAAGCGCGTATCGGAAAGGCAGCATCCCAAGGTCGTGACTGAGACTCTGGCCATGAACATCCATAATGATGCGCTGAGAGCCGGCGGGAAGCACGATAATCTTACGGCCGCTCTCGTCAAGACTACTAAAGATTCAAAACTAAGAAGCAAAATGGAAGATAAGATCAAAAAAGCATTCTGTGTGTGTCTGATCCTGCTGATTGTCAGTGTGGTAACAAATGTCACACTTTGTTGCAAACTCAGACGTGTGACTAAAGAAGAAAAAACACCGATAGAAAAGGTGGATGGTACTGTTGAGAAGTTAGATAGTACTAAAAGTAAAAGAGTGCCAAATCAAGGGTGACATAATAAAATTCAAAACATATGAAGAGTTATTCAATCGGCAGGGACGAGTCAAGCAATATCATCATAAACGACCCTACACAATTGGTGAGCAGACGTCACGCTGTCCTGAATGTGAACGGGCGCAAGATGACTATTGTTGACAGCAGTTCCAACGGAACGTACATCAACGGAATCAGAATCACTCCCGGTGTCCCGGTACCGGTGACAAGAAAAGATGTGATCTCTTTTGCGCAGGTCTTCGAGCTCGACTGGAGATGTATTCCCAACGAGTCAAGAAGAAACATGGGAATTGTAGCAGCCACAATCGCAGCCATACTTATCGTCGGAGGCGGCACCTACTATTTCCTGTCTCGGGATAAGGAACAAAAAGAGACAAGACAGAATAGCGAGACAGTGGAATGGATGAAGATTGAGAAAAGGATCGATGTCATGAAAAAAGATGTGGACGACATTGTCGCCACCCATAAACTTGTCAAGGATACGCTGAATGTTCTCAAGAAATCATTGGAGACAAAGGATGTCACTGAAGCAAAGGCTTCCTCTACAGCGGAATCGGTAAAACGAATTTTCTGGCAGGTGGAAGAGTCTGTCAAAAATGTAAAGCCAGATAGTCTGAAGAGGTCTCTTGATGTTGTCATTCAGAGTTATGGAGACAAAGTGTCATCAACAGAGAGCCGTGTCACGGAGTTGGAGACAAAAATAAAGAGTGACAAAGAAGCTTTGGATAACGCCCAAAAGCTGATCAAAGATGCCGCGGACACCATTCGCTCGTTAAAGACAAAGTCTAAGCCGCATCCACAGAAGAAGCCTGATAAAAATAAGGATGGCAACACCAAGGATGTCATTATTGTCGGAATGTAATTTTAAACCAAGTAATTCAGTAACGTTATGAGACTTATATCCATCGGGAAATCATCGTCCTGCACAGTTTGCATACCAAACGATTACGTCAGTTCCTATCACGCAGAGATCCTCTTGCTTGACAACGGGGACATTTACTTGACCGACTGCGGAAGCAAGAACGGAACATTCCTCAACGGAAAGCGTATTTCACCAAATGTAGATGTTCCAGTCCGCCGCGGAGACCGTATCGAATTTGACACGGTTCTTCTCAATTGGGGTTCCATTCCTCAGATTCCGCTTCCGGATCCATCAAAAGTCAAGGGCATTTACGGAGTGGGGAAGAATCAGCGTAACCGTTACACTCTTTCCGGTGACAGCGTTAGCAGGTATCACGCCACTTTCAAAGAGATGAAAAACGGGAAGTGGTTCATCCAGGATCATAGCAAGAACGGAACTTTCATTAACGGGAACAAGATTCCATCTAATCAGGACGTTCCGCTCAAGGCCTCAGACAGCATCGTCTGCGGCACCGTTCCTTGTCCTAATCCTGTTCCATCACCATCAGTTCCTAAATGGGTATGGTGGATTGCCGGAGGGGCGGCCGCCGCGGTGCTTCTCGTTTTTGCATTGTTACGCATAGTTCCTTCTATGGGACACGATACAGATCCATATAAGGCTATTGCACTTGTTGAAACAAGATTCTACTTGAAAGTTAAGTTTGCCGACGATCCTATACTTAGCCGATCTGAATCATGGTATCTCGATATAAAGAATAAAGAACTATACAAAACACCAGAAGATTTGTCTCCATATGCAATGCAGGGGACAGCTTTCTTTATATCTGATAAAGGACTCCTTCTAACAAATAAACATGTAACCAATTTAATATATGCTGATGAACATTATGATGGTGGGTCTCTATCTGCTGAATTAAAGGACATTGTTCAAACAGCCCGTGAAAAATGCATAAACAATTACTCAGGTTATCTTTCTTATAACAAAATCATGCTTTGGTATAATTCAGCCCCGATTCTCAGTGTAGAACCTGTCTCGTTAGGAATTCGTTATCCGGGAAGAACTTATACATCCGCTTCAGAAATGGACTGGGCACATGTCGTTAAAGAATCAGATGATCCTGAGGCTGATATCGCAGTGTTGCGCCTTAATTCCGGCGAAACACCTAAAGATCGTGATTGGTTTGATTTGGACAGAAGCATAGATATAAAGAATTTGAAGTTGAATGTTGAAAATTACTACACTCTTGGATTTCCTAAGGGTGATTTACTGGCCACAGCTACTGACAAAGAGAAGTATGAGCCTACCTCCGGAGTATTACATTTGAGCAGAACACCTGGAAAGTACATCTTGTACCTTCAGGGAGATAAAACAATCGAAGGGCAAAGCGGTTCTCCAATTTATGATAAAAAGCATCGCTTGATTGGTATCTTGTGGGGAGGATTCAAAGCAACTGAGAACACAAACGCTTGCCCTATTGTCCATGCGAGAAAATTATTGGATGATGTCATGGAAAACGATTACACAAACCAAATATATAGGTCTAATAATGCATATTAGAATTTTTATAGCGACATTAAGCCTATTGCTGCCAGTCTGTGCCTCCGCACAGATTGGCCATTGGAAGGTGGCGCCGGAATACAACAGCATCTCGAAAATCAGCCCGGAACTATACCGTGTCGAGAAAAACGGCCTGTACGGACTGCTTGGAAAAGACGGCAAGGTGATAGTTCCCTGTCTGTACGAGAATAGGCAGGACGTTGTAGAGAACCGTTGTCTTCTGCTGTCTTCCAGCCATAGGCTTAAAGCTATTTATGATGGCAATGGAAACCAGATCAGACGGTTCGATGACAAGGAAATCTGGTATGTCGACCCTGATTATCCATATTATTCAGACGGGTTTATAGCCGTAAGCGATAACACCGGAAGATGGAGTTATATGGACAGAACCGGAATGTTGATCAGCAAAAGGCCTGAATTCCGGAGTGCGGCACCCTACTTTTTCGGACATGCGGTAGTGCGGTACAAAGACGGCTCCTACATGCATATCAACAAACGCGGAGTCGTCAGCAAACTGGACAGCCAGTTCAAGGATAATTATCTGGTTTTCGCATCATCTTTCACACCTAAGGACAAAAATGTTGACGAACCGACTTCTTCCGATCCTATTGTTTCTTTGGTGGTTGACAGCAGGAACAATGTTTTCCTTCGTGACAGAGCCGGGAGGAAAGTGGAAAGCCTTGGGGAAGTCAAGGACTGGGACAAGAACGCTCGCAAGATGACTACCGACAAGTTCGTCATTCTATTTGAGCCCAACAAACAGATACATTCCATCACACCTCTTGAGGAGGGACCTGAAATGGTTTATGATTATTCTGTCCTTGAATCATATAAACCCGACGCCAGCACATTATCATGCGAGAGAACAACAAACGGGTACATGATTGTCTCCGACGGCAAGGTGATTTTACCGGCTCAATTTACATCCCCTGTCACTATTGTGTCGGATAGCGATTTCATCGCCTCAAAAGATGGGAAATATGGCGTGATTACTATTGACTATGGACATTCTTCCATTCCGAGTCTTCAGATTTCGCAATTAACATTTGAGCACCATGTCCCTGCTGTGGTCAGTGCGAATGTGGCTCTGGATCCGTCACTTGATGAGACAAAATACCATTTTGTCGTCACAAGGCAGGGTGAGAAAATCTTTGACGGAGCACCTCATAATGGTGTAATATCATTTGACTTCCTTCCGGAAGACATGGCGCAGGAGAGAACGGAAACATTTTATGTACAGCCAGACATAGATGGCATAAAGCATCCGGAATCGACTATGGGCTTGCCTTGGAACCACAAGAATCCATATTCAGTAAAGACCTCTGGACATGTGAGGCTAAACAAGTCGAACACTGGCGGAACGGTAACATTTACCGTTACTAACGAATCAGAAATGGGAAGTGACAAGTGCGACATCGTCATCGATGGAAGTGTTGCCAAGAAGGGAGTAATCTTCCGAGCCGGTGAGGACATGGTCGTCTCAGCGTTCATCAATGTTGACATCATGGATTTGGACAGTGTCAGCAAAACCGTTTCAGTCCAGATAAGGGAGAATGGTTGTCCGGCATACAAGACTTCAAAAAATATCGTATTCGAGAGAAATCTATAAAAACAAAAACATGAAAAGGATCATTTCACTGATTTTTATTTTTATCGGATTATCAGGTGTGAAGGCTGAAGCACAAAACTTCTTTTCACAGGATGATGACAATCCGGTAATGAATGACGGCCCGAAAGTCTTTTTGAACGCGGGGCCGACAGCGGGCGTTACGATGGGAACTTTTTCACTTCCATCAGATGTCTCTTACAGTTTTGGGTACCGTCCAGGCTTTACCGCCGGGGGATTCCTGAACCTACGTTTTCTTAACCGTAACATACGCAGTACGGCGGAAACCGGAGTCCTTGCGATTCAACCGGAAATCCGGTTCACAATGATCGGTAGTAATTCGGATGACGCCAATCTCGGGCTAAGTTATGTCACTGTCCCAGTTATGTTCCAAGTATATCCTCTATCGAATCTCTACTTGGAAGCGGGCCCGGCTTTCGGGTTTAATATTTCGCATACGCCAGACAACATCGTCGTGTCTGAAACCGAGTATAATCTTGAAAATTTGAAAGCTAATGATGTGGCTGCTGCCTTTGGTGTTGGCTATCGTTTCGGTAACTTGAGCATAGGAGCCAGATACCATTTGGGCTTGTCATATCTGGCGGAGAATATGCAATGGAAGAACCGTTGGATTCAAGTCGGAATTTCATATTCCATACCTATGACAAAAAAACAATCAATGTTCGATTAAAGTATGAAAACAAATATTTTTATCCACACGGCGGTTATCTTTGCCGCGCTTTCCTGCCTTTTCGGATGTACTAATCCTGAAATTGAAATACGTAAAGGCATTGAGATACAGATACGTCCTTCTACTATATTATCTGGATTCACCCCTTTAAAATCCGATAATTTCGAGATGCGTTCCGACAGCCATCTTAGAATAACGTGCCTTATTTATGATGGCAACGGTAAATTGGCATATCAAGAGCAGACTCTATTGGGTAATTTTAATCAAGACATTACCTTTCATACAACATTGAACGAAGGAACATATACGGTTGTCGCTTTGGCAACATGTATCCAAGGGACATTATCAGCTCCTACTGACGAGGCCTATTCAATTTCTGGAACTGAATCTTTGAAACAACTGCGCATAGAGCAGCAAACAAAGAGTGGTTTTAGCTACACTTCGACCTGGAGCATGATTGGGTACGCATATCAATCAGTCTCTTTTGACGATTCGCAAGTAATATTGAATATGAAGCCGGCGACATCTCTTGTTTATATGTACTGGAAAAATATTCATGCGCATGACAACGATGCAACTACTGTCGTATATAGTAAATATTCTACCAAAGCTATAGACTACTGGGGAAAAAACGAATATTCTTGGACAATCACCATTGAAAAGGACGGTAATAGTTCCACTGATGTCATCGTTAAGGATTTATCTCCATATCTGCATAAAAAAGGATTCACTTCGGATAAGGGTTGCAATATTTTTAAAGGAAAAATCGAAGGTAATACTCTAACAATAGCTAGTGGACAGAATACTGGGGTCAGCGATAACAATGTCCCTATTCGGCTTTATGGGATTAAAGATGATAACATAACAGATATATCATTTCGTATTGATAAAAGAAAACTAGTAACTACAACTACATTCGGGGTTTACGTCTCGGGTGAAAATCATGGATGGTATGATTTCTTTAATCCGGATGTGGTTTTCACTAAAGAATCACCAGCTGACATTGTTTTCACTAATGGGTCATCGGATGGAATAGATTCATATGGGATTATATATCATTCTAATGATATCATGAAATTTGATGATAATGGATCACCTATCTATTCAACGTCATTGAGCTCAACAGAGAACAATGGGACTTGGGTCTCTCCTGAGGATTTTACTACGACTAATGTTTATGGCTTGCATAATCTTTTCCCTGGAAAATCCATAAGACTTTTTGCAAGGACGTTTTCTGGTAATACTCGTGACGACTACTCCGTGCAAACGTTCACATTGAATTCAGGACATCAATATGTATTCGATTTGGATTGTGCAGCATTCAAGTTGACTCCTTATGAAGGTATACTTGGTACCAGATCTTCAAATGATGATTATTCGACATATGAGGATCGACCACAAGCCTGTCATCAGTTGGACCCAATCAAGAACAATTAAATAATTGAGACAGTACGCAACATACTTTACGTTCCTCATCTTGACTTTCTGTGCTTCCTGTACGGAGAAGGATCATTTTATTGAGACCGAACCTTCCATCGTCCCGAATACAGAGGCGATGGAAGAGATCATGGCGCAGGACAAGTGGATCTATCAAGAAATGAAACTGAATTATTTCTGGTCGGACAAGATGAAGGACTCGTCCGATTATGATTATTCCTTGCCCCCCGACCAGTTCTTCAAGACTTTGATTGTGGATGAAGACAGGTTTTCCTATTGTTATCCCAACGAAGACTATCACCCCAGGACAAAAGGCCAGAATCTGAATGAGTCCGTCAAGTTGGACAGCATCTATGTCATCGGAGATAAAAGAGTAGGCTATTTCTATTATTCCGGTTTTGAGACGGAAGCGGATGTCACGGATGTGGTTCTTAAAATGTCTGGTGTGGATGACTTGATCATCGATGTCAGAAACAATCCCGGAGGGTATGTCGCGACATGTATCTATTTGTCATCCCTTGTCGCCCCAAAGGAAGCAAGAGGAAAACTATTCTGCTCATATATGTACAACGACCGTTTGAACAAATTATATCAGAAGGAGACTGGGCTTGATTACCGTTGCTCTTATTTCAGGAATGACGCTATTGCGGCTAACCGTTCGCTGAACTTGAGCAGAGTTTACATATTGACAGGCCATCGCAGTGCCTCATGCAGCGAATTGCTGATCAATTGTCTTAGGCCTTACATGACTGTCATCGTTATAGGCCAGACAACAACCGGAAAAGATGTTGGAATGCACCCTCTGTCGAGCCGTTATTGCAAATATGTCCTTATGCCGATCACGTTTAGGACATACAATGCGGCTGGTGTTCCAGTTCCCGTGACAGGAATTGTTCCTGACATCCTATATGAAGAGGACTCTATCTCTGGCAAGATCGGTGATGTCAATGAGACACTGCTCGGGCGTGCCATTGAAGAAATAACTAAAACAAACAATATCAAATGAAACTTTACAAAGCAATTTGCCTGACTGCATTTATGTTTTCAGGAATCTCATTATTCTCTCAGAATCAGACTATAACATTGAAAGATGGAACAGTTTATGAGGGATATATCTCAAATCTGGATTACACTTCTGGGCAAGGAAAGATTTCCTATTTCAGAATGACCAAAACCTTCCTTTCTGATGATATTCAAGGAAAAAGAACTGAAAAGAAGGAGTTTGGAAATTTGTCAAAAGAATGGCAGGATTGGGCTATAGAGAATAACAAGGTAGAAACAGTCGGGAAAGACAGGTTTGTTTCTCTTACGAATATGACAGTCAAAGGTCAATCAAGAGACTATTACATCCTGGTCAACGGTGCGAAATATCTGACGGCCTTTACAATCTCAGAAGGAACCGAGCCATGCAAAATGTCCGATATAGCGAGCATCAGAAAGCCAGAACGTGACAACACCTTGCTTACTGATATTGATGACATTGTGCAAACGGACAATGCCACATATACCGGCATAATTCTCGAACAGATCCCTGGAGTGAGCTTCACTGTCTGGAATAAATCAGACCATACTGTGCATCGGGTGGATTACGCTGATGTTCGTTCTGTAGGTAAAGACCGTTTCAATCGGGATTATAGTATATGGAATCAGACTCCCTATCTGGATTGCCTCCATCTCAAGAACGGGAAAACAGGAGACGGTCTTGTCATTGAAAACGCTTTGGGGAATGATGCGAATGTCCTGTTTGCTGAAAAGAACGGGAATGGCATAGACACCCGTCAATATAAGTATGAAGATATCGTCTACATTAAACGGTCCCGTAACCCTGAATACACACCGATATATGATATCGTCATGAATGAAGGCGAGTCCAGAATCAATCGGGACAGCACTCTGCTCAAAGTGGAGACGATTCAATTGATGAGCAAGGATTCCGGCAAATTCTTCGTCATAGACCCAGAGAAGATGGGACTTGTGGCAAAAGTAAACACGAAGGATGTGTTCATCGAAACAAACACTCCTGGCATTTCCGACATTTATATCGCCAAGGCTTTGCTTCTTAAGAATATGCCCGTCTCAATGCTTCCTTCAAAAGATAAGCAAGATGTACAGCCATCTGAGAAAAAGCCGAAGCTTAACAAGAAGAAGGATAAAGCGGAGAAAACAATCGACTTGTTTGGCTACACATACACGAGTCTTTTCGAGTCCGAAATTGACGCCGAGTCCATCACCAGCATAAACGGAACCACAAAAATCAGTTTCACCCTTCCGGAGCCAGGTCTCTATTTCATCTACCTGAGAAGAAACGGAACATGCTGGGCTGTAGATTATAAGCCGTAGTCAAAGTTAAGGATGTTGCCGGAGTGTTCCGCTGCTGTCTATGGTTGATGCTTGAATGTTTAGAAGTTGCGTCCGACACGTATTCTAGGATAATAATATGAAGCTGCTACGTTATTTAATACTAATGTTTGTACTGATCCTGTCATCGTGCGTTAAGAGTGAGATATGTTCGACCTTTTATGGAGAAGTGGTTGTCACTCCGGATCATGTATGGGATGGAGTTGAAGTAATCATGAAAATAGTTCCGCTGGATTTGGGAAATGGCGTAAGTGTGTCATCTGAATCTACAATTAACGGAAAAAACGTCATCAGGTCAATAACCTACTATTTGGATGGTGAGGAGATTGCCTCATCTTCTGATGCGAACGCAGATTATGCGGCCAAAAGTGTTATTCAAGATGTATTATACGGAAAGCATGTGATTACAGCCGAATTTATCCCTAATAAAGGGGTAAAGATTGAGGGTTTTATAAAATCGGCAGAGATTTACAGTTTTATTCCACCAACGTATTAGAATTAAGCGAAGGCCCATTTTATGACTCACCAATAAATGAATGATACATAATTAACAGGGGCCAAGCATGGCTTTCGGTGGACATAACTTGGTTTAGGGGCTGTTTTGTCCGCCGAAATCGGTTTCTGACGGACAAACAGCGTGGGAGTTTTCCGGTTGGTACAGAAGAGGATGCTTTGGTGTACGAATAAGGAAAAAAGAGTAATTTGGTACTTGGATGGACACCCTGGTGTACCATTTAGTGTGAGTGTGTTGTTACTTGTGTATCACAATAAAAAACAAAATGTACGACAACAAGATTTTAGGTGCAATAGTCGGTGACATTGTTGGTTCTACAAGAAAATGGAAGAATGCCAAGACTGAAGGTTTTGAGTTATTGCCTGCCGGTAGTCGTTTTACCGATGATACTGTGATGACTTTAGCCGTTGCCGAGTGGTTGATGATTGACCCGACACATAGCAAAAGCAGACTTGTTGATTGCATGCAACGTTTGGGGCGCAAGTATCCAGATGCGGGTTATGGAGGGATGTTTCGCAAATGGATCGCAACCGAGAATCCAAAACCATATAACAGTTTCGGTAACGGCTCGGCAATGCGTGTGAGCCCTGTTGGCTTATATGCAAATTCGATGGAGGAAGCGTTAGAGTTGGCTCGCATAACAGCATCGGTCAGCCACAACCATCCGGAGGGTATTAAAGGAGCGCAAGCCATAGCCGCTGGTGTCTATCTGAAACGAACAGAAACGTTTGATGTTGATGGTAAAATAAAGCGATTTGTAGAGCACGGCTTTGGATACAATCTTGATGACGATTTAAGAGGTATACGTAAGGACTACACCTTTGATGCAACTTGTCAAGGTTGTGTCCCTATTGCTATCATGGCATACTTGCAGGAACCATATAGTGCCGAGAAGGCTATCAGATTGGCTATCTCGATGGGAGGCGATTCTGATACCATCGGGGCGATGACAGCTTCAATTGCCGCCACCGAAAGACCGCATACGTATAGCAGTGCAAGTCTTTCTTCGGAGATTGAGGATAAGTGCAGAGAACTCCTTCCTCCAGATTTGTTAGACATCAATGATCGATTCATGGCTTTCGTAAACCGTCCGCTCAATCAGTCATATGAGGTTTGTGCTTGTAGTGGAGGAATTATCTATGCCGGAGAATATCCTGGCGATAAGGATGATGAGATTGCCAAACGTAAGATCGCACGGATGCGCCACTTCGGTATTCGTCATTTCATCGACCTTACAGAAGAGGGCGAACTATGCCCATATAACCAATTACTGCCGAAAGGCACAACTTACACTCGTTTCCCGATACAGAATTGTGGTGCACCGAGGAGTATAGAGGATGTCCAGCGCTTGTTGCTGCGTGTTGAAGAACTCAAGAAGTTGGATGGCTACATCTATCTGCATTGTCGGGACGGCGTAGGTCGTACAGGGACAATTGTGGCTTGTTGCATAGCTCAAAATTTGGATGCTCCCGATTTAAAGAACACATTGGAGGTGCTTCGTAGAAACTTCTCGGAAATGCCTAAATCCACTTATAGAAAAACTCCAGAAACTAAAGATCAAATCAACTTCATTGAGCGATTTATAAAAAACATTGCGTCGTATAAGGATGAGATGGCAACCCGTGTTGTTGATTCTATTCGCGGATGTATGATGGCTGGTGCCGCAGGTGACGCACTCGGCTACGAGGTGGAGTTTATGAGCCGACGAGACATTCTTTCTCGCTTCGGTGAGAATGGCATCACAAAGTTTGTTCTTGATGGCAATGGTAAGGCTACAATAAGTGATGACACGCAGATGACACTCTTCACAGCTAATGGCCTGCTTATGGGGCTTACTCGAGGTTATATGAGAGGTATTGGCGGCATACCGGAAAAGTATGTTGACGGTGCGTATCTTGATTGGTATTACACGCAGACAGGAAAGAAAAGAGAAATACTGATTGATGATTGGCATTTCACTTGGATTCGCGACCTGCCGGAAATGGCTAAATTTCGAGACCCCGAAAAAACATGTTTGAATGCCTGTGAAAAGATATTCCGACGAGAAGAAGTGCACAATGACAGTAAAGGTTGCGGAGGTATTGTACGTGTGGCTCCTATGGCCTTACTCGATGCTGGATATGCTTCAAGAAAGGAAAAAAGAGTTGCCGAGGCTGGTGGTGAGATTGCCGAGTGTACTCATAAACACCCTCTCGGTTTCTTGCCGGCATCGTTACTTTCTGTGCTGCTCTACAAGGTTGTGCCCATGTCGGTAAAACAGGTTAAGGAAGATATTGGCCGTATTGTTTCTGAGACGCTGAACATCCTTGATGTTATTTATAAAGACAAGTACACCAACAGCAAACGCCACCTTGAAAAGTTGACCGAGAAAGCTATGCGTCTAGCACATTCAAACATGTCAGACGCCGATGCGATTCGTAAACTTGGTGAAGGATGGAATGCAGAAGAGACTTGGACTATCGCTCTCTATTGTGCTGTCCGTCATATTGATAGCGTGGAAGATGCGATCGTTGCATCAGTCAACCACAGTGGCAAAAGCGATTCGACAGGTTCCGTGTGTGGTAATATTATGGGAGCGATTTATGGATATGAGCATATAAGAAGCCGTAAGATATTCTGCCCCGAAGGAAAAGAACTGGAAGATACGCTTGAGTTGTCGGAGATCATTCTCGCCCTCGCCAACGATCTGTCAACGGGTTGTATAATCAGCGAGTTTGATCCGATTGACACGCCGGAAAAGCGACAATGGTACGAGCGCTATTGCGAGATGAGGCCTGTTGGCATAAGTTCTAAATAATGTACTGTAATTGATGGATTTGGGACGAGATGAATAAAAGGTATCAGTTAATACAAGCAGTAAGGCGTGGATTATTCAGCGAAGTATGGCACGCAAAAGATCTCACGACAGGCGTTGACGTGGCCATCAAGATCTACATCGCATTGGATGAAAATGGCATTCAAGAATTTAAGGAGGAATTTTTGCTTACATATTCGCTTAATCATCCTAATCTTCTGCACACCAACTATTTTGATATTAGCGACAATCATCCATACCTTGTTATGCCGTATTGTCCAAATTCCGCGTCCGGGTTAATCGGGACTAAGGATGAGAAGGCGATATGGCGATTCATTCGAGACACTGCGGCTGGTTTAGAATACCTTCATAGTCAAGACATTGTTCATCGGGACATAAAGCCGGATAATATTTTAGCTGATTCCAAGGGCAATTTCTTGATTTCAGATTTCGGTATAAGTCTTAAGATGGAAAGTACCTTGCGCAAGAATTCCAAACGTAACGATGATGCCGACAATTCATCCGGAACTGTTGCTTATATGGGGCCGGAAATGTTTACTGCGCATCCCAATGCCGTCAAGGCTACTGATATCTGGGCGTTGGGTGCGACCATTTTCGAGATAGCGGAAGGCGAATTGCCTTTTTGCGGTCAGGGTGGTGTTATGGTTCTTCATGGTGCCGCCAGCCCGGAAATGTCAAGTAATTGGTCGGATAACCTTAAATCACTTGTACATTCATGCCTGATGAATAACACATGGGATAGACCGACAGCCGAAATAATCAAAGACTTTGCAAACGATATTCTCGAAGGGAAAGATGTGGTTTGGAATAAGTCTGAAGATCAGGCAGAAGAAGATGAGCATGGGTGTTTATTATATTTATCTCTACTCACGGCTATAGGAATACATTGTTTATATCCCGCATTTTGGTGTATAACTTTCTTCCTTGACAATTATTCTTATCCTGTTTGGTGGTCTGTTATATTATGCTGGCTCATAGGCATAGTTGTCGGAATGATGGTTATAGATAAAAAACATAACATAGGTGTTCAAAACGTGGTCCTGTGGAGTTCTCTAATAGTTGAGACTGCTGTTATTTATTTCATAAACTATATTCCAGATAAGAGTGATCTAATAAGACCTTCAATGGGAACTGAATTTTGGAGCATTATTATAGCCACTTTAGTTGCGGCTATACTAGCATACTTTGTGTATATTCAATCAAAAAAATCCAAGCGGCAAGCTTCTTCTGATGCCATTCTCACGCAGTCAATTTATAAACCCTCTGCAATCAATTATTGTAATAACTTTAGAAACGATTACAGCGAATCAATCATCGCGGCAATGCAAGAGTATAGAATTGTCAAATCCGCGGATAAGGCATTATATGGGATAGTTGATGGCGATGGAAACGTTATGGTTGATTTCTTATATGATGAGATATCCAATTTCAGAGAATGTTGTTGGCCTGGTCCCGGTCCATTACCACCAAAAGAATATTTCTTTATTGGTGCATTCTTTCGACAGGGCGAAAATGTCGGATTTTTAGCCATACATGAAAATGGTAGTGTAACCGAGAATGGTAAATGCTCACGCAAGCATTTTGACCATCTTTGTCGTTTGACATAGCGAAAACCTACAACATACTGCGCATGACTGTCCAAATACCGCATCAGTCATCTAGAATATGGCGGCATGTCTTCCGCCACCATGCCTATTGGCAGATTCTCATATTCCTCATCAAGAATCAAGGTGAGACCTAACGCTTTCTCTAGTTTGGAGAGTGTGTCGAGAGACATATTCTCCTTCCCTTTCAGAATCTTCGAGATGTATTGCTGTGTGCAGTTCATACGCTCCGCCAAGGCTTTCTGCATCAGTCCCAAAAGCTTCATACGCAATAATACCTTTACCGCAATCTTTGTGAAAGATGTAACCATGCCCAGTTGACACGTCTCCATTGAGCTTCCTCGCGCCACATTGACGGAGTTTCGCTCTGGTTATTCGTCAAGAACTCAAGTGTTTTCTGTTTCATAAATCGACCTCCTTGCCGTTGTTGAATCTCTGATAAGAAATCTATGACATTTGCGAATGTTAATAACAATATCAGAATTATACAACTGTCAGTTGTGTCTCCTGAAAAGCACATCAATCTACTCACCCAAGAGTGAGTTTTCTCCGGCCAAACATATCTTTCGGTGGACAAAACTTGATTCATTATCGGTTTGTCCACCGAAATCCGCATTTGAGTGGACATGAGCGCCGGTAAAGCACAGATGCCGGAGACAATGAGATGTTCATACGCTCCGAATAATTATCCCTTATAAATCTTATTATTGAATTTTACTTATTGATATTCAAAATATAATCACTATTTTTGCACGTAATCTTTATTATATGATTATGTGCAATAACAATGAGTATATAAAAAGAATGACTACCTATATAGGTGCAGTTATAAATGAAGATGTTGTAGCGAAACCAGTATGCAAAAGCGTGCTGGATTTATTACCGATGTCCTTTGTTGGTAACTTTAAGTTGTACCATGGGCAAATATTGGGAAAGAATCTCATTTTTGTCTATATTGAAGATGCTGACATGATAACACCTGTTATGACGAAGAAACAATTGGATATCATTCAAAAGAGAACAGGGATAATAACGGTTCTTGTGCCTAAGCATCTGCATTCTTATAATGTGGGTAGGTTGATTGCTCAAAAAGTGAATTTCGTAATTCCTGACAAACAGATGTTTATTCCTTCACTTTTGCTTGATTTGAAGAATGACAAAGTAATTGATGGTGACATTAAAGATTCCATTACACCGATGACGCAATGCCTGTTGCTTTACCATTTGGAAGTGGAATCCATATCGGGAAAGACCAGCTATGAACTTGCGGATAAGCTCTCGGTATCATACGCTTCAATCAATCGGGCGTTAAGGTGGCTTGTCACCAAAGACCTAATTAAGCAGGAGGGAGTAAAGACCAAGACTGTACAGATTGAGTTAAGTGGCAGGGAACTTTGGGACAAAGCATTGCCGATGTTAGTTTCTCCAATTGAGCAAATTTATTATACGGATGCACCACTTGAAGGACAAATGATAAGTGGAGTTAATGCCTTGGCTTCCTATACTATGCTCAATGAAGAACCAAAGCAGTGTTGCGCCATCTCTAAAAAAGACTTAAAAGTTTTGAATATTTCAACAGATAAACAGTTTGGACAGAACGAAATACAAGTATGGAAGTATAATCCGCGAATGTTTAGCGTGTCTGGAGTGGTTGATAGATTATCGCTTTATCTTTCATTGATAAATAATGAAGACGAACGAATACAAATTGAGTTGGAACGATTAATAAATGAAATGTCATGGTAAGAGGAATAGGCACATTCAAGCGCTTCTTCAAAGGTTTTGAGGACAACTATGTTATAATCGGCGGTACGGCATGTGAAATCCATGAGGATTTGTATGCCCAAGTGCCTCGCGCGACTAAGGATATAGACATCATCTTGATAGTCGAGGCTTTGTCTGTTGAGTTTGTCCTTAAATTCTGGGAATTCGTGAAAAGTGGCAATTATGAACGACGTAACAAGGGAATAAATGAAAATGTTGAACCAAAACATGAATATTTTCGCTTCATGAAGCCATCCAATCTTGATTTTCCATATCAAGTTGAACTCTTCTCCCGTAGTCTTGGCTTGATGAATTTTCCGGAGGAAGCTCGTATTACACCGATTCCTGTAGATGAGGATCTTTCAAGTTTATCGGCGATACTCATGGATGATGACTATTATCGTTTTACGATAGAACATAGCTTGCAAGAAGATGATGTGCATATAGCCAACATAGAGAGTCTTATCTGCTTGAAGAGTAAAGCTTTCTTGGATTTGAGTCAAAGAAAAGCCAAGGGCGAGAGCGTGGATAGCAAACATATAGCAAAGCACAAGAAAGATGTCTTTCGTCTCGCAGCGATGCTTACTCCAACAAGCAGATATGAATTGCCTGAAACTTTAAAAGCAGATGTTGGTAGTTTTTGTACTGCCATCATGCAGGAATTGCCCAATGCCGATTTCATCAAGTCGGCAGGACTTGGCAATGTGACGAGTCAACAAATTGTCGAACAACTTAAGAAATCAATGTTGTAGTTATGGTAAAGATACAATATGCTTCAGATTTACATTTGGAGTTTATAGAGAATACTCGCTACTTGGAGAATAATCCGATTCAACCTGTAGCTGACATCTTGATGTTGGCAGGTGATACTGGCTATTTGGGGGATGAAAGTTTTCTCAAACATCCTTTCTGGGATTGGGCTTCGAAGAATTTTAAGCAAGTGATAGTAATACCTGGCAATCATGAGTTTTACAAAGGATATGACCTCGGACAGCTCTATGAAGGTTGGTGTTTGGGCATACGTCCTAATGTGAAATGTTATTATAATGCAGTAGTTCATCTATCGGAAGATACAGACCTTATCGTCTCAACACTTTGGGGGCATATTGAACCTAAGGATGCTTTTGCAACAGAGCGTATGGTTAATGACTTCTATCGTATTAAGGTTGGTGGTGGTGTGATAAATAGTGAGCGATTTAATCAAGAGCACGAGAAATGCCGTACTTTCATCGAAAGAGCAGTTGCCGAAAGTCATGCTCAACACATCGTGGTGGCAACCCATCATGTACCATCGTATGAGTTGGTATCACCTGATTTCATAGGAAGTCCGATAAACGGAGCCTTCACTGCAGAACTTGGAAACTTCATCGCTTATAGTCGCATAAACTATTGGATATATGGTCATCCCCATCAAAACATAGATAAAGTGATAGGAAATACTCACTGTGTTTCGAACCAACTTGGCTATGTGAGTCATGGAGAGGCTGATACTTTTAATTCAAAAAGTTTATAATTCTATAGTTATCAAGCGAAAAGTTGGTAACACAAAATTATAAAGAACTTTACGATGCAGATAATGGTGATAGTGTTCAATGAATGATATTCAAAAGAATTATAATCAACTGCTTATTCGGTATGATGAGATTCTGAAAGAGAATGAGTCATTAAAAGCATTGCTCCGCTCTCATGGCATCTATTATGCGGGGGATATGCTTGAGCAAATAAGAGACAACCCATATTCCTGTTTGTCTGTTCCCGCAATAAACTTATCGCTTGATGATAGGGTGAGACTCTTCCAATCCTATTTCAAGGGACGGGAAGATGCTCGTAGGTGGTTCAGCAAGGCGACAGAAAAGAGTGGCTACCAACCGGTTTGTAAAAATGAATGGCGACAGAACATATGTGACAAGAAGAGACAGAAGTGCGCCGATTGTCCCAATACAGTGTGACTATCATGGGGTTCTGAAAATCAGAACAAACATAAACTGTCCAAATATAAAGACAAGAGTCGCAAATCCTATCCATATCAATGCCGTTTGCCACCTTTTGATGACATTGACTTCTTTCTCGATGACAGTTTCAATGGTTCACTTGCTATTCTTCAACTGCATAAAATCCCTGTTTTGCGACAAATATGGTAATATTGTTTCATCTATCAATCAAATAGATACATAATACAATCTCGATATCTTCTTGATATGAAATAGCAAGTTGGAAAGCTGGAAGCGGCTTCATGAAGACTACTTCGTCCGTGATACTAAAAAAACAGGGCAGAACATTAATTCAAACCCTGTTATTCTATCAGCTCGGAGCTTGCCTCTCCTTGCCATGAAAATCCAATCGCAAAGGTAAAAAGAATTATCTGATTAGCAAGTATAAAATGGGAATTATGTGTTGATTGGCCGTTACATGATATTTTTTCCGGCCAAATATGCCTTTTGGTGGATAAAGCTTGATTAAGAGCTGTTTTGTCCGGCGAAAATGGCACGTGGACAAGTGACACCGAAAAATGGCTTTGGTACAGGGAAAGGACTTTGGGCGTACTAATGATGCGGTAATTGGCGGTTGGTACAGGAATAGGGTGTACCAATAGTGGGAAAAGTGGTGTTTGGTACAAGAAATGGCATCCTGTGTACAAAGGCCAGGTGACAGGAAGAAGATGTTAACAATGACTAATGGACCGGGAATATTCCTGAAAATTTTTGCGGATTGTTGGGTTACAAACCGGCTGAAATTTCATAAGGGAGTAAACAAAGTAATTTTTACTCTTATGAAACTGTCAGATTTTTACGATGAGGAGATCATCGTGGGGTTCTTTTATGGGGAACTCAGGGGAATGTTGGAGACTATCCGGTATAAGGTGTTCAACGGGCGTGTTGAATATGACGAGATGGTCAGCGAGCTTTATCTCTTTTTGGCACAGGATGATTGGCGGAGGATTAGGACTTTCGACGCGCGGAACGGGTGCTCGTTGAGGACTTGGCTGTCAACGGTGGCTTGGAGGTTCTTCCTGGGGCACAGGAAGTGGTTTTCTTCTTTGCCGGGGGAGTGTCCGGAGGAATGTCCTTGTTATCCATCAAAGGGGGTGGTGGACAGGGTTGACGTACGCATGGTGCTGGAGGCCATGCCTAACCATCGGTATGCGGAGGCGGTGAATCTGCTGGTTCTACGTGGCTACGAGGTCAAGGAGGTAGCGGAGCTTTGGCACACCAATGTCTCGAATGTCTATAACATCAGGCATCGGGCGATAAATCAGTTCCGGGAATGTTATCTGTCTTCGAATCATGGGAAGAGAATCGGATAAAAATGTTACCTTTGCAATGTTGGCGCTTCGACAGGCTCGGCGACCTGAACGGAAAGAACTGAACCGGCGCTTCGGCGGGCTCAGCGACCGATGAAGATTTAGAATGTGGTGAAAACTTGTTTGAATTTACTGTAATCCAATCTAATGCTTTGCAATAGAATAACCTTGACACTGTTGTTATTGACATTATGCCTGTCTTCCCTTGCCGGGACGAGGCGGGCGTTGGTCATAGGCGTCGGGACTTACGAAGATCCGGAGTGGATGAAAATCAATGGGGACAAGGATGTCAAGCTGGTTGTGGACATGCTGAAACTAAACATTTTCCACGACATCGCGACACTGACACAAAAAGAAGCCACCAAATCAGCCATTGTAAAGGAGTTCAAGGCATTGGCGGAAAGATGCGCCGAAGGCGACACCGTGTATATTCATTTCTCTGGGCATGGGCAGCGGATGACGGACATCGACGGCGATGAGGAGGACGGCTGGGACGAGTCGTGGATTCCATACGACGCTTACAGGAAGTACTGCGGCAAGGATCAAGGTGAGAAGCACCTATGCGATGACGAGATCGGGGTGCTGCTCATGAATATTCGTAAAAAGGTAGGGGAGAGCGGATTGATCGCGGTGGTGGTGGATGCGTGCCATGCGGGAGACTCGACACGGAAGTCTGGCAAAAGCGCCGACGTGGTGAGGGGTGTGTACGACAACTTCGTCATTCCCGGTAAGCATCGGGCGAACAAAAGGAAGCAGCTGCCGGAAAAGTGGCTGACTCTCTGTTCATGCCTTGACTACCAGCTCAACCAGGAGCATCCGGACGGACACGGCAAGCTCACTCTGGCGCTCCACACACTTTGGCCAAAGATGAGGGGATTGGACAACGAGACCTTGGTGCGGACGCTTGACGCTTACTACCAAAGAAGTGACGTGAAAGGGCGGTACCCGCAATCGCCAGTCTTGACAGGCGAGATGGACATACGGCGATTTTCGGAAATATTCAAAAGATAATGACTTGGCCATTGAGGAAATATTCCGATTGCAGATGCGTCAAAGGCGTTCTGGCTGGGAAGGAGGAGGCTCAGAAGCACCTCTACACGCAATGTCGTGATCGCTTTGACAGACACGCCGCTCATTTTGAACACCTTGCGGAAGCGGAGAGAAATGACTTGTTTCAGGATGCGTTCGTGATTCTGTGGGAGAAGATCGGGAACGGACAGATATTCATAGATGACGGTAAGGTTTATGCGACCAGACGTGGCGGAAAGGCGACGGAGGTTCCCGACTTGGGCGGCTATTTCCTGCGTATCGCGAAGAATCTGTACCATGAGGTTTTGCGGTCTAAAGGGAGGATTCTTGAGGTCATCGGGGAACTTGATGACGAGAGTGTCCTTTGGTGGGCCGACGACAGGGACACCATGCGGAAGATGATCATCAAGCAGTCGGTCATGATGCTCGCTCCTCGTTGCCGGGAGATTCTGACCATGTTCTATTACCACGACATGACGTTGGAGGAAATTCAGGCGGAACGTCCTGAAAGCACAACATATAACGGAGTCAAAAGCGCGAAAGCCAAGTGCATGGCGATCCTGCGGGCACGGATACTGAACAAATTCTCAGATGCCGGGATCAAGGTTTCCGAATATCCCAAACAATAAATCTAATGAATATGAAAGAGATAGATGACACACCTAAGGACGCCCTGACGGACGGGGTCACCGATGCGGTCAGGGACATCGCCCAAAAGCGTGAGGCAATGGCCGGATGGGAGGTTGAATATTCAAGGAAAAAGAAGCGCGCCAGAATTTTGGTGGCATCACTGGCCTTTGCGGCATGCATTGCGTTCGGAGTGTTCCTATTCTTGAGAAACCCTTCCGGGTCGGCCTTGAAAGAGCCCGTGCTCAGAGGTGGCGTGTCATACGACGCGGCCCTTGAGATGATTGACTCGCTCATCCAAGCCGGTGACACAGCCGAGGCACGCGAGCGGATCATAGAAACCCGCCAAGCGATCGGGACAGACACGATTGAAGCGTTCCATTCGGTTGAGCCGAAGCCATCTAAGGATGAGATTGAATATTCAAGGGTCCTCGTCAAGGATCTCCTGTCAAGACTTGATGAATTGGAGAATAAAATATTGAACACCAATGAATAAACGTATTCTATCAATAGCCTTGCTTCTGCTGTCCGCAATGCTGTGGATGTCTGCGCAGGAACAGCGCGTCGATTCTCTGGCCTACGCCCGTGAACGCATGAAAGCCGGTGTGGCCGTGTTTAATGATGCCGACAAAGGCTATCTGAAAGGTCGTCAGTGTTTTCTTGAGGCGTTGCCATACGCTGATTCCGCCTTGACCGTGACGCTTTGCCGCTACATAGGCCTCAGTTGGTACCATCAGACTGCGGATGACATGGAGGTCAGTGATTTTGACAAGGCCGAAAAGGATCTGGAAACCTCATTGGAATGGTACAACAAGGCCGGGGAACGATCTTGGGCTGTCGCTTCGCTGACAGAGTTGTCTTTTCTCAAAGACTATAAAGGCGACATAGACAGGGCTTTGGCCAGTCTGGACGAGGCTGAGAAGAAATTGGACATAGGGATGGATGAAGAACTTGCCGACATTCTGAAAAACAGGTTCAGACTCTTCAGCAAGTACGGCATTGTGGACAAGATTCCGGCATTGTCCATCAAAGTGGATTCTTTGATGAGTGCGACATCGGATAAAGGAGTCCGGCTGATGTGCCTGGAACTTCAGATTGACAATGCGGTCAAGGCCGGTCACACTTCCGAGGCGATTTCTTTGTGCCATGATGCGATCGGGCTGTTGGAAACATCAAGTGACACCCAAGGACGTGACACAAAGATGTATGCGATCCTGAACAGACTCCGCCCGTTGTGTCTGGCCACACAAAAATACTCCGATGCCATGGACATCAGCCGGAAGATGCTAGCAATCAGGGAAAAGGACAGCGGTTCGGATGTCGGGATGGAATATTTCCATGTCGCCGAGGTCTATCAGGCTCTTCGAGACACAACAAAGGCCTTGTCATACGTCGACTCCATCATGAACAATGGAGGTAAACCAAGTGTCGATCCGATGATGGAAGGCCGTCACCTGCAATTGGTCGGCATGCTTCACGGACGGTTCGGAAAATGGGACGAGGCCGTGAGGTACTACGAAAAGGCGGATTCGGCTATGGCCTCTGTGGGTTCAGACAGAGAAAGATTGTGGCTTGGATCATTGAAAGCCTCTGCGTTGTATAACGCGAAAAGGTTGGATGAGAGTGAGGCGGAATATTCAAGATACTATCAAGGATGCAGGAAAGTCTATGGAGATGACGCTGATGTGACCATCACGGCGCTGAACTATCTGGCTAACATCCGGGCATATTCAGGGAAACTTGAAGAGGGGAGTCGTAACCTGCTTGATGTCAAGGAGAGGATGACGAGAAAGATTGCCGAAAGGCTGCGTTTCCTGCCTTCGGAGACCAGAGAGTCGTACCTCGACAATTTCCTTGATGTGACGTTCAGGATGACCGCTTACGGGTTCAAGGCCGGACACACATCTGATGAATTCACCGAGAATGCATGGGAAGCTTTGCTATTGTCAAAAGGTCTCCTGCTTGCCTCAGAACGAAGCGCTTACGACATCATCAAAAGCAAGGGTTCTTCAGAGGACATGGCCCTTTACGGCAAAGTTATGAATACGCAAAGGACACTCGCCGCCATGGAATCCCGGTTCGGTTCTGATTCCGACGCAGCCAAGGAGGCCAGCCGGCAGCTTCTGCTGACTGATGCGAAGCTCGCACGTCAATGTGCCGCCTACGGAAATGTCGGCACCTTCCTTGACATTGACGCCAATGCTGTCCGGTCAGCTCTAGGGAACCACGATATCATCGTGGACATGGCGGATTTTAAATCCGATGACGGATCGCACGCTTATTATGCCTACATCGTCAGAAAAGAGGCACCGCATCCGGAACTGGTGCGTCTTTGTGTTGAAAGTCCGCAGGACTCTTTGCGCTATGGTTTCGAAGCTCTGGCGAACGGCGTTGTAAAGACTTTCCTGGCATCGCTTTCATCAAAACTTCAGCATGGTGGCAATGTGTTCCTCGTTCCTTCTGGTGCATTCCACATGATTCCAGTCGAGGCTGGGGCGCTGACCGATGGGCAACTGTTCGGGGAGGCTTACAATATTGTCAGATTGTCTTCCGCAAGGGACATTGTGGGCATCAACGATAAAGACATCAACCACAAGAAACGGCTCTCCGCATACCTCTTCGGAAATCTGGAGTATGGTAATGAATATGCACCGCTGGCCGCGACCGCAACAGAACTCGGGAACATAGCCAAGGCATTGAAGAGGAAAGCCATTGTTCATGAAAATTCCGGTCCGGAGGGTACGGTGGAAGCATTCCTATCCCTTGGCGGAGAATCCCCGGACCTGATCCACATAGCGACGCACGGCTTCTATTGCGAGCCAACCGGAAGCGAAAGCAAATCAGACGCTTACAGATTGTCGATGAATATGTCTGGCCTTATCATGGCTGGTGGAGAGAAGTTGACCGCAGCCGACATCGCCGCCATGGATCTGAGCGGAACAACCATTGTCAGCCTCTCGGCTTGCGAGACTGGCCTCGGTCATGCGACTCCGGAAGGAATCTATGGCCTCCAGAGGGCGTTCAGGAAAGCTGGTGTCCGCTACCTTCTTGTCAACGTCGGTGAGGCCAGCGACGTAGCTTCCTCGCTTTTTATGGCTGAGTTCTACAAGGCTGTAGTACGCAACGGCTGCGACATCCATGATGCATTCCGTAAAGCCCGCCAAACCGTACGGCAGCGTTATCCGGATCCTTACTACTGGGCCGGATTCCTGCTTTTGGACTGATAATCTGTCGTGTTTGCAGTCGAATCCGCGCATTAAATGCCAGGGACTACGCTCCGTTGAAGATATTCATAAACTCTTCACCGGTGATGGTCTCTTTTTCGAGGAGGTACCGCGCGCTTTTGTGCATCTTGTCGATGTTGGCGGTGATGATGTCGGTGGCTTTTTTCTTGGCGGCGGCGATCATCTCGCGGACTTCGGTGTCGATGTCAGCGGCGGTCTCGTCCGAGCAGGCCAACTGTGAAGAACCTCCAAGATAGGCGTTCCCTTTTGTCTCCAGGGCCATCATACCGTATTTGTCGCTCATTCCGTAGGTCGTGATCATCGCGCGGGCCATCTGTGTGGCCTTTTCGATGTCGTTCGACGCTCCGGTCGTGCACGTGTGACAGATGATCTCCTCGGCGACACGTCCACCGGTCAGGGTGGCGAGACGGTTAAGAAGATATTCCTTGCTGTAGAGGAACTTCTCGCCCTCGTCCACCTGCATCGTGTAGCCAAGCGCTCCGGACGTTCTCGGAATGATCGTGATTTTCTGAACCGGGGCGGAATTGCTTTGCGCTGCGGCCACCATAGCGTGACCGATCTCGTGGTATGCGATGATCTTCTTCTCCTCGGCTGAGATCACGGCGTTCTTTCTCTGCTCACCGGCCATAACGACCTCGACACTTTCCTCAAGATCCTCGGTCGTGGCGGCTTTCTTGCCGAGACGCACGGCTCTCAAAGCGGCCTCGTTGACGATATTCGCCAGTTCTGCTCCCGATGAGCCGGCGGTCGCGCGTCCGATGAGATCCAGATCTATGTCTTCGTGCTTGATGTTCTTCAAGTGAACCTGAAGGATAGCCTTTCTGCCTTGCAGGTCAGGAAGTTCCATCTGAACCCTCCTGTCGAAACGTCCCGGACGTAGAAGCGCCTTGTCCAGGCTGTCAGGCCTGTTGGTCGCGGCAAGGATGATCACACCCTTGTCCCCGTCAAAGCCGTCCATCTCCGTAAGCAACTGGTTGAGAGTCTGTTCACGCTCGTCGTTACCGCCTCCGATATTGTTCTCACGGCTCTTTCCGATAGCGTCGATCTCATCGATGAATACGATGCACGGAGCCTTGGCCTGCGCCTGGCTGAACAGGTCACGAACCTTCGCGGCACCCATTCCCACGAACATCTGGACGAACTCCGATCCGGACATCGAGAAGAACGGCACACCGGCCTCTCCAGCTACGGCCCTTGCGATCAATGTCTTGCCGGTTCCCGGAGGCCCGACAAGAAGAACGCCTTTAGGTAAGTGGGCTCCCACCTCGTTATATTTTGCGGGATTGTGCAAGAAATCCACGACTTCCATAAGCCCGTCCTTGGCCTCGTCCTGCCCGGCGACATCCGAGAAACGTGTCTTTATGTCATTCTCGGCATATACTTTAGCGCCACTTTGTCCGAACTGCATAAAATTACCCATTCCGCCCCCCTTGGCCATATTGCTGCCGACACGCCTCATAGCCGAGCTCAGAAGCCAGTACATCAGCATACCCGGAAGCACCCACCAAAGGATGAAATCCAGAAGAGGGGAGCGTTCGCGGTTGAGTTTCTTCACAAAACGGATCTTGCCGTCCTTGTTAGGGCTCTGGGCCGTTGACAGGCGGCTCACGAAATCCGGATCCGTGACCGCGCCGGTGACATAGGTCGTGTCCCTCTGCCCTTTGAGTTTTTCCTGATATGTGAGCGGAGCACTCTTTGAATATAACACCTTATCTCCGTCAATCACAACGTCATAGACCAAACCTTTATCCACATCGGAGATGAATGTGCCATAGTCAGTCTCCACCACGCTGCTGCCCCTGCTCCCTGGGAAAAGGAAGGTGTTGATCAATGCCAGAAAGGCGAACATCAGCACCATAGTCCAGAATATGTTCCCGTTCGGAAACCACCCGCCACGGGTCTGCCCCTCCGTCTCCTTTGGAGAGTCAGCCTTCTTATCTTCAGGATATTCCACGAATTTCATAATAAAATATTCATTAAAAGTCACGGCGCGAATAATTCAAAAATCAGGCTATTCCCGGAAGGCTGACATATTGACGGAAAGAAAATTTCATGAATATATTGATACGGCATATTCGTTTTATTGTGTAAATTTGTGGCAACTATTGAAAGTCACTAATAACTGGGATTATGTTTTCATTTTTGATCAGTCTCGCGGCCCTTGTGGTCGGGTATATTCTTTATGGAAAGTTCGTGGAGCGGAGGTTCGGGGCTGATCCGGCCCGTAAGACACCAGCCATCACCAAGGCGGACGGGGTGGATTATATTCCAATGCCGGCGTGGAAGGTCTATATGATCCAGTTTCTGAATATCGCGGGAACGGGACCTATCTTCGGTGCCATTATGGGAGCCAAGTTCGGACCGTCAGCCTACCTGTGGATTGTTCTGGGCTGCATTTTCGCCGGAGCAGTGCACGACTATATGACCGGAATGCTCTCCATCAGGAACGGGGGAGCGGGACTGCCTGACCTGGTCGGGGAATATCTCGGGAAAGGCACCAAGACTTTCATTCTGGCGTTCTCGA
>OIZT01000343.1_pt1 | contig 30268 bp, 20 predicted proteins | sample 1588611 | NCBI WGS metagenome assembly OIZT01 (sample SAMN03283278) | human gut metagenome | biome: human-associated habitat; material: feces | host: Homo sapiens | place: Peru | collected 2012
CCCACACCGTCGCGGGGGCGCCGGCGAGTTCCGCCACGAGCGCGCGCGAGCGGATCTCCCCCTCCTCGGCGAAGCCGCCGCACGTGCGGGGCGTGGAGATGAAGAACGCCCCCGTGTCGCGGTCGATGCGGATGGCCCCCTCCCCGGCGCGCGGGAAGTCGCCGTCCTCCGGGGCGACGAGGCCGAGGTCGGCGAAGACCGCCTCGCGCGTCTTCTTCCGCACGTCCGGATACGTCCCCGCCGCAACCGTCCCCGCCGGCGCCGTCTCGCCGAGCTGCGTGCCGAGCTTCGCGTACCAGCCCGCCCACGTGAACGGGGCGGACGCCCAGCCCCCGAGGTCGGGATTCGGTCTGCGCACGAGACCGTGCGGCAGATGCACCGCGTAGGTTTTCGTCAGTTCGGGCAGGTCGCGGCGCAGGAAGAGGCAGATGGAGGCGCGTTCGGAGGCGAGGCCGAGCGGGTCGCCGCTCATGTCGAAGTAGCCGAGCCCCTTCGCGTGCGTGAGGCCGTGCAGTCCGTGCGTCCAGGCGAAGCGCAGGAGCCCCGCCCAGTCCTGGCGCGCGCCGAGCGCGCCCGTGAGGATGCCGCCCACGCCCCGGAAGCGGCCCGGCGCCGAGAAGTTGTACTCCGTGATCGTGAAGGGAAGCCCCCAGGGACGGGTGGAGGCGAGGCGCTGCGTCCCCCTGTCCGCGCCCTGGAGCGGGTTCGTGTTCGGGCAGCTCGACGGCAGGCGCCAGCTCCGGGCGATGAAGCGCGGATGGTCCACGTAGAAGTGGTCGTCCGAATAGTCGAAGGCCTCCGCACGCACCTTCTCGCCGGGCGGATCGTCGGACCAGAAGAAGTTGTTCATGTTCGTGATGAGCCCCCGGTAGCCCATCTCCCCGCGCAGGAACTGCGTCACGCGCCGCGCAAACGCCGCCTCGCGCGCCGCCATCGCCTCCTTCGAATGGTCCTTGAGAAGGTTGAGGCTCCGCCCCGCCCACTGCACGCCCGACATGTTGCCCTCGTTCACGAGCGAGAGGAGCGCGAGGGCCGGCTCGTCCGCATAGCGCCGTCCCGTGTGCGGGTTGACGTGGGCGAGGAAGTTCCGCGCGAACGCGAGGTAGTTCGAGTACGCCCCCTCGTGGACCTGCACGAGGTACTTGAACTCGTTCATCTTCACGTTCCCCTCGCGCGCGAGGCCGAGGGAGCGGTAGGAGATCGGCGCGCGCGACACGAAGAGGTCCGTCGTCAGGTAGAGGCCGTTCTTGACGCACGCCGCGACGAGCGCGTCGAACCGCGCCATGCCCGCCGGGTCGAGCTCCGTCGAGCCCTTCGCCGCGTCGTGGACGACGAGCGAGGTCTCGTGGTGGTGGAAGCGGACCGCGTTGTAGCCGAGCTTCCGCAGCACCGCCGCGAACGCCTCCGCCTCCTCCGGCGCGGGCGCGTTCGCGTCGCCGCAGATGTTGATGCCGTAGAAGCGCACGGGGACGCCGGGACGCTTCTCGAACTCGAAGTGCGCGCCCTTCGCGACGACGCGCCCGTACTTGCCCGCCGGGGCGTCCGTCCCGCGCAGCGCGGAGAAGTCGAGGGCGCTGCCCGCCTCCACGTCGATCGCGGCGGCAAATGGGATCCAGTCCTTCCCCGCCGTCACCGTCACGGGTCCCTCCTCGCGGAACGCGAGCGCGCCCGCGCCGTACACGGCCATCGCAAGCGCGTCCGGGCCGTCCTTCCCCTGCGGACGAAAGTCGAGCTGCAGCGTGTACTTGACGAGTCCCCAGTCACGCTCCTTCCGCACCCGCGCGCGCACGGGCTCGGCGAAGACGAGCCGCACGCACACGTCCCCCTTCGCCGTCTTCACCGCGAGGTGCCACACGTCCTTGTTGAAGACATCGCCGAACGCCGCCCCCGCCGTGAAGGCGACCGTGCCCGCGTCCGTTTCGCAGACGGCCTCCGCGTACTGCGGCAGACGGAAGTCCACGCCCACGGCGGCACGCGCCGAAGGGTGCGCCGCACTGCGGGCGACGGACCACGCCGCCGCCACGCCGCCGTCCGGCGTCGGCGTGAACGTCGCCGTGCCCGCCAGGCGCTCCCCGTCCCTGTCCGCATCGGGAACGAAGAAGTAGGCGTGCGTCCCCTGCGCGGGCTTCGTGAAGCGGTCTTCGACGGAGAAGCGCGCCGTCCAACCGTTCGGCTTCAGGCACGGCTGGAAGAGAAGCCCGGGCTTTGGCAGCTCCAGCGAGCCGCCAAAGCCGCCCAGCGCCTCTTCGGCGGCAACCGGCGCAGGAGGAACGTCCTGTGCGGCAGTCGCCGAAGGGATGCCCGGTACCGCCAACGCAAAAACGACAAACGCGAGCATGTTTTTCACGAGCATGTTTTTCATGCCTGCAAGCATACCTATGTCCTTCATGCTTGCGAGTATACCACAGGACAGCCCTCGCCGCCATGCGATTTCGCTTTGGAACGTTCCGATGTGAAATCCTTCATGCCCAAGAACATGTGGTAAGTGTGGCCGGAACATGTGAATCACTCCTTTCCTCGACCTCCTTCCGTGACGCCCGAAGGGTGTTCCTGTGTGTTCAGTGATGAAGCCTCCACCGTACTCCCCACCTCCGGCCAGTTAACACGGAGCACGGGGAGGCGCGGAGACACGGAGGACGGAGGGTGGTTTCGATATCGGGTAGGTAAGGCGCGCGAAGTACCCGCGCCGCCTCGGCGCGTGGCGTCCTACCCACCCCTATCTCATATTTCTTCCATGGTCGATTTCCCAATATGAGGTTATCGGCCCCTAGCCCACTTTTTATAAAATGTGGGCCAATGTGCCCACACAGTCGACAATCGAAACCATCCATCCGAACGGGCCGTTGCACAGTGCCACGCGCCGAAGGCGGCGCGGGTAGATCGCGCGCCGGGCCAGGTGCGTGACATTCGGGCCTGATGTGCGGCGTTCGGGACAGGTACGTGGCGTTCGGGGCCAGCGCGTGGCGTTGTGAGGGAATTGGTCTGGTACCCACGTATCGGATAACACGTATCAGAACAACGCAGGGAACAACACGGGGGACTCGGTGGCGGCCGCACCGTCCGCAAGCGCCACGTCACCGAGCGTAGGCGGCGCACCATCGCACGCGAGCGTCGCGCCCACCGCCACGTCCCAAGTAGCCGCAGCATCCTCGGACCCCTGCTCCTGTATGAGACCGCAGGACCTGTAAAAACTCACGCCAACAGGCCAAACGCCTGTATTTTCAGGCCGTCCTGGACTTCGGCCCCATCGGAATGGGACAGCCGACGCGCTGATAGGGCCGTTTTCTCGGAGATGGTGTCATCGGGCTGAAAAACCTGCTTCAGGCTGGGAGAAGATAACTCATAGATTCGTTCGAGAATGACGTTTTATACGGCGTCATGAAATCGTGCTTTGTCCGAATGGGACGACAGTGAATTTGATTGATTACGGATTCTTGTCTCGCTTCAATATCTCAATCCTGCAAAGATACACATCGGATGGCGCGCCCGTGCCGAATGACGGCATTTTTGAAGGTCTTTATGAATCGGAGCCGGTATTCTTTCGCGTGTTCACGATAATGTTGCAGATTGTATGCGTGCTGCGAATCAGCGAGCGCGTAGAGTTTTGCGTCAGGCTCGCTTTTCAGTATGGATTCAATCACTGGTATGGGGTCGCTGTTCGCGGCGAAAGTGGTGGCGGTCCTTATCGGAAGCGACATGAGCATCTGGTTGGATCGTTCGCCTATGACGATTGCATCCTTCGGCAAGAGTGCGGCCAATTCCCTAGCTGCGGCCTCATGTTGATGCATTCCACTCCTGACAAGCTCGCAGAACGATGATCGCCAGTTTGGAGTTGCAAGATAGCATGACAAAATGCAAGCGGGGATGAAGAACAAAAGAATCCGACGCCAGGGCAACCTTTCTTTGAAACCGAATACGGCGACAAGGAACAAAACGGATATGACGAGTGAAATGGCCATGGGCGAAAAATACTCGCTGGGTGATTTCTTGATGTGACTTGCCAATTGCACGGCTGGGAAAGGCGCGAATACGACTGATGCAGCCACAAACGAAGTTGCTATCCAGACAACCGCATTGACCTTGATAGATCTAAATCCGTGCAGAAACGCAACAACAATGGAAACAGAAATGACGAAAGCGAATATCATTTGCCAAGTCATGCCCCAAACGTTTTTTGCCGGCAGATTGTATATCCGCGAGTAGAAGTTCTGGCTTGTCGCCGGCGGAATCGAAACCGATGCTGCGAATATCAGCCCTACGGCGCAAAGCGCAAAAGTCAGAAGTAGCGGCAACAAGGCCTTGCCCCATGTCGTACGCTCTTCTAAAATGGAACATTGCTCCAATTCAGATGCAATGGCAAAGGAAAGAATCGGCAGTATCACGATTACCGGAAGGAAATAGTGCGTATAGATGGTGTTCATCACCGATATCGCGGCAACATATGCGGGAACTGCGAGAAACAGCAACAGATGCCCATTCCATCTTTTTGCCAGGGCGTTTCTTGCAGCCATTGCGATTGGAATCGAAAGCATCAGCGGTGCGACAACGCCGAGAAGCTGGATGGATGGGTCGCGTGGAAATGACGAAATTCCCTTGAAGTGCGACGCGAAGTTGAAGAGCGGCGGCAATGGATAGTGCGTGGTGGTTTTCCTGACAATCTCCCATATCGACACACCGACCCTGGCGGCGTCTGGCATGACGGATAGCGCCACTATAAATTTATACGCGAACGCGGCTGCGACGGCGACACCAACGAACAGCAGCAGATCCTTGGTGCTGTCACGCAGACTTCTGTCCCGGGCCACCCCTGCGGCCACGATAGGAAGCAATGCCCATACGCTTGGCTTCACTAGGATTATCGCCCCCGACAGCAGCGCAGCGCAGATAATCCGCCATCGCTTTCCTCCAGCGGCGCAAACATACGAAATGACCAGAAGAGCACCTATTAGGGCATCGTTGCTCGCGGTACGCTCGTATGCCACGACCATCGGCACGAGCGACACGGAAGTGCAGAGCGCGAATGCCGTTGTCGCCCCCGCCCTCTTGGCCAAGTGCAGGAACGCAAAGAGCCATGCGGCAAAATAGACGCAAAGAAAAGGGATGCGCCATGTCCATGTGGACAGTCCGAATGCGAGATGCGATGCGTAGCTCAGCCAATGCGTTCCAGCGGAGAATCCGTAGGTGAACGCCTCGTTTCGCGGCAGATCGACAAAGTGGTTCCAGACAAATTTCTCCTTTCCTCCAGAAAGGTAATAACCCTCATCAGTTGCGTTATAGCCGTATTCCCAGATTGACGGTATGCCTGGATCGCAGTCGATCCACGGCAGACGGAAGAGCAGATAGATCACGGAAAAAGCTACAAGCAGCAGCCAGAACTTCATTCGGCCGTCTTTGCGGATACAAAGTCTCGAAATTTCCATTTCATGATTTCCTTACTGCATCCTCCGCAGAACCTTCCCCCAGCGTGTAGTATCCACTCTCGCCCGCTCATACCGGCCGCCTCCTCTCTGCGGGCACGTAAACCAAAGGCCCAAAGCCGCTCGGCCTTGTGTCCCCTTGCAAAGGCATGAATCCCATCCCGCTTCACGGCTCTTTCGTCCATCACGTACATGCGCGCACATCCTCCGCCCATGTTCCACGCCACCGTTTCAGGGCATGGCGCGTCCAAAGGGAAAAGACGCAGACAGTTTAGCATTCCCACCCCCAAAGGTCAATGGGAGCAGCAGGTTTTTCAGGCGCCCGCCCGTCGCGGCCGCGAGTTCCGAACGGCGGTTGTACAGCCATTCCCGGACGAGCGAGACGGAGTCCGTGGTGTTCGTCGGTCGATCAACGGTTACCTTTAACATTCGCTTCAATCCTGACAACTCCTAATATACACTATCATTGTATGCCATCGAAGCTATTGATACAAAAAATTATAATCACGAACGCTACCATGTAAATGAACCATGCCATTACAAATAACGGTATTCGCACAACATGAAACAGGAATAATTCATACCATAAAGGCCCTTGCTTCCGACAGGTGACCGCCGATATAATTCCCCAGACATACAATGTAATCAGAGATGCAAGGAAAAGCGTTAGCATTACATAATTCAGCCACATGATTCTGCCGCATATTTCTTCCTGCAGTCCCATCAGCGGAGGAACTGCAAAAGGGATCAGCCTGAAAATCCAAAGCATATAATTTTGCGTCATCTTACCACTCATGAATCCTCTGTGCCTCAATGAATGTCATTTTAAAAATCATTTACATTGACCTCAATATCATTAATGGTATCAATATGTACTCCGAAATGCCGTCTAACCTGTAAACTCTCAACCGTCATTGTAAGTTGTATTAACCCATTGGTTTTCAATGACAAGGAAAGTGATATTAAGAAGGAAGAGTCTCCACGATTTACTGACCAGCCATTATGACGATTCTTCAACAGTGCATCAACCTCGTCGCTGGATGGAACTGGGATTTTTATTTTGTACCGATAATCACAATCGCGTGACATAGCTTTAAGAAGTTCAATGCAATCAGTACTACTCATGCTCGACGAGAAAGTACGGGAGGCCATAATCCTGAATAGACGACGCGAGTTTGCATCATGGCACAGCGTTACAAAATCAAACATATTATTTCTATTAGCAATAGAATTTGTAATGCATAAAATTTTATCATGTCCATAAGATTGATGAAAAGCCGTATTGTTACAAGTGTTTGTCCGTCCAAATGAATAATCAAGAAACTCGCCATATCCCGTAACTCCCAGACGGCTATACCCCTTTGGCGCATAATGTGCAGCATGAATATCAAGTTCGGTGCGCGTGTCTCCCAGTGTCACACCAAATGTTGTACATGAGAATGCCAGCAAAGGACATACTGCTATTAATAACAATCTTTTCAAAAAAGTATTAGCGTCGTAGAACATGTGGACCTCCTGGTGCATCATACGCAGCGTTCTCTGCTTTCAATGCCTGTACTTTCCGAATCAGATCCTGCTCTTCTTTGTCTTTTGCTTCTCGTGCAGATTTGGGACAATCGCAAATTGATTCAACGCGCCTCTTGAAATCTTGAATGGCCTGTTCATGTCGTCTTGCGACCGAGATGTGATCATTTTCATACTGCATTTTTGTCAGAAAGTCATTCAACGTCCGGAAATAAACGTCGACAAAAGAATTCGGAGGATTGACTTCCACATTGAAACCAATCTTTCCACGAGGGTACTTCTTTTCAGATACACTATATGTTGGCCCTCTGTAAACAGTAAGTGCTAAACATTTCGCATCATCCGTATCAGACCATCCGGTCGGAGGCGTTGTACCAGGAAGATGTTTTATGACAATAATAGCCAATCCAAGACAATCGATTTCAGCGATTGGATTATTATTTATCAGTGAATATAAATTAACACCCCCGTCTTCTTCAATTGGATCCCGGTTGAGCCAACGTCCGAAGGAGAGCAGAAGGAAGCGCTGCTGATAACCGACCATGCCCGTCTCGCGGTCGTGGTACTGCGTGCTGAAGCCGAAGGAGAACACTTCGGCGAGGGAACCTGAGGATTCGACGGTATTGCCGTAGGGGTCGTAGGTGTACTGCGCGGCGATGCTCCCCGTCTCCGAGACGTAGAGGACGATGTTGCCGTTGTGGTCGTAGCAGGGAATGTAGAACACGCCGTCCACCGACACGGCCAGCAGCCCCTCTACTCCACCCGCGCCCTGTTCCGTTCCGGACTTGTCCGCGCCCCAGAAATACTCGAACGTGCGGGTCGTGCCGTTGGCGAACTCGACCTTTTCAAGGACGATGTTGTTACCGTCCCAGACAAACGTGTGCGTCTTCTGCGTTTCCCATTCGTGTATCCCGACCGGCGGCGACGGAGGCGGCGCAATGCTGGAATTGAGCCGCTGGACGGTCTTGCGGATTCGCCTGTTGCGGTGGTCGTAGGCGTTCAGCACGCGGATCACGCCGTTCGTCTCCGCCGCCGAAGTCACCGAGACAAGGCGGTTCTCGGCATCGTAGGCGTAGGCGAACGTGCCGTCGCCCGTCATGTTGCCGTCGGCGTCGTACACGGGATTCGCGCCTGCGGAAACTGCCGTGTACTGGTTGAGGCTGTTCGCCGTGTAGGAGTTCGTCACGGCGTTCGCCGCAGACCAGAGGCGGTTGCCGATGCTGTCGTAGGCGTAGCCGTAGCTGTCCGTCCCTACCGTCGCGGCCGCGAGTTCAGAGCGGCGGTTGTACAGCCATTCCCGGACGAGCGGAACGGAGTCCGTGGCGTTCGTCGGACGGTTCAGCAAATCGTACTCCGTCGAATACCAGTAGATCGACTGGCCGCCGAAGAAGTAGTCGCGCCTCGTGACGAGGTTCCTGCGGCCCGCCTCACGCGACAGCCTGGCGGAGAAGCTGCTCCCGTTCGGCAGCGTGTAGACCGTGTTCGTCACATACGAACCGTCGTAGGCGAGAGACACAGACACGCCCCGCCCCACCGCGTTCGTGAGCGCATAGCCGCACACGCGATCCTCCGAATCGTAGAGGCGAACCTTCGCCGCATGGCGGACGTTCGTGACGACGACCGCCGTCTCCTGGGCGCGTCGGAACTCGTCGAATGTCCGATTGACGGAGAAAGCCTCGCCGGCGGCTGTTACGCTCTCGTTCGTGGTCAAAAGCCGCGCATCGTAGGCGTAGGCATATGACGTTCCGTCCGAAAGCGCGGCGGTCGAGACCTTGCCCGAATCGGCGTAGACGTAAGCAACCGTCGGCGTGGCATCCGAGTAAACCGTCTCGCTCACGAGATTGCGCGCGTTGTAGGCGTGCTGTTTCCATACGCCGCGCGCCCATGTCGTGCGCGTCTTCTTCCCGTTGTCCGTGTAGGAGTAGGCGACGCGCGAACCGTCCGCGTACTCTTTCGTCGTGTTCACGCCGCTCGCAGGGTCGAATTCCCATTGCGTCTCGTCCCAGGTCGCGCCGCCGTCACGTGTCGTGAAACCGTGCGTCTTGCGTCCTGCGGAATCAAAGCCGGACAGGATCGGATAGGCGTCTCCGCTTATGGATACCGTGCGGCCAAGCGGATCGTAGCCGGTCACGGTCTCGTTTCCGAGCGCGCCCGTCCGCCGCACTTCCCGGTTCAGCATGTCGTATTCGGCAGTCGCTTCCGCGACACGCCCGTTCCGGAAGTCCGTGACGCGCCGCACGACGTTCCCCGACTGATCGTATTCAAGGCTGTCAACGCGGTTCGTCACGCCGGAGGCGTCAGACACCGCCACGGCGACGTTGCGCCCGAACGCATCGTAGGACATCTCGCTTGCCCCGTCGATGGACGTCTGGTCGAGCGTGACGCCATAAATCGAACGCGCGGTCACAGGGGTCGAGGTTTCGGTCTGCGAAACAGAAGTCAAGATGCCGGTTGCCGCATCAAAAGCCGTCTCCGTGACGGTTTCGCGCCCCGATGCCGCGACGGACACCGTGCGGCTGCGTAGGGCGTCAGAAAGCCCCGTCAGCTGCACCTTGCGAATCTGCACGGAGTTGGTGACGTTGCCCGTCATTCTCACCGAGGTGGCGACGCGGTAGATTTGCTGGCTGATCGTCTCGTAGGACGCGTCGTTCAGGATCATGGTTCCGTCCTGCGAGGTGCTTGCGCGTTCCCCGCGCTCGTTGTAGCCATACGTGACAACCGGCGAACCGGTCGTGGCTGCAGAGAGGATTCGCGCCGTCGTGCCGTCGTATGCGTTGACCGTGACAATCGTCGAGCCGTTCGCGCCACGCACGGTGGACGAGACGAGGCGTCCAAGCAGATCGTATGTTGAGACGGAGTTCGTCACGACACCGCAGTCGTGCGACTCCGTGACCACGTACTCGATGCGGCAGCCGTCGGCGGCGTAGTCCTCGAAGCGCCGCTCCTCCGTAAACTTGTCGCTCGCCCTCGCTTGCGCTTCGGGTTGGACAGCGCACTGCGCTGTCCCCGCTTGCGCGGCGGATATGCCCCACTCGCGGCGCGTGGACATTCCTCCACCGAAGTACGAACGGCTCTTCGTCTTCACGACCTCCACTCCGTTCGTGAACACAGCCTCGCCCGTCTCGACGCAGTCGCCGAGGATGTCTATGCGGCGGATCGTCACCTTGCCGCGCTCGTCCGTGCTGACGGCGTAGTCGCTGCCGCCGTAGGGATAGTAAGTCGTGACGGTCGTGTACGCCTTGCCTTCCGAGGCGGCCGCCTCCGTCGCCTCGCCGGGCGTGGTCCCGACGTAGACGACCGCGTTCGTCTCGCGGCCGAGAGCATCGTAGAAATGCTGCGTGACACGATACAGGCCGTTCGTGGAGACGCCGGCGAGCCACACGTCCTCCATCGCGTTGTAGAGATGGCCGGTGCCGGTCACCGCCGAACGGAGCGTCTTCCGTCCCTCGCGGCCGCGCTTCCACAGGAGGCGGCAGCACGAGTAGGCGTTCGTGAGCGAAGTACCGTCAAGGTAGGTCGTGGAGCGCAGGCGATTCTGGCTGTCGTAGATCGACTGCTCGTCGGCGATGATCGTGTTCCCGTCCGTCAGGCGGGTCGTGCGCCGGAGAACCGTGCCATACGAGGCGTCCAGCTCGACGACCTCGTAGGTGGGGAATGGGGACGATGAGGACGATGAGGACGGGCCGTAGCGGCGCGTGGTGCAGGTGAGCGCATTGTCGGTGAGCGAATAGGCGTTGACGGTCAGGACGCCGTTCTCGTCGAGGGTTTCGGCGGCTGCGTTCCGCATGAGAAGCGGCGTTCCTACGCCCGTGTCGGCGTAGGTGATCTTGTAGGAGTAGGAATTGCCGGCATCGCCTGCGGACGCCCCCTGCGCCCCCGCGCGCCACGTCTCGGTCTTGATCGCGTCGTAGCCGCCCCGGTTGAGGCGCGTATAGCGGGTCCACGTGCGCGCAACAATGGCGGCGACGCCGTTCGTCACCACGTAGCGCGTCTCGATGCGCGGACGCGCCGCATCGTCCTGATGCCCGGAATCGCCGGGAAGCGGCGTAAAGTCACGGACGGTCACGAACGCGTCCGCAAGGACGGAGGCGTTGTAGAGCTCGTTCGAGATGACATACGGGAAGCCGGACGGGATTGGGGCGCCGCCTCTCTGCTCGACGAGCAGCGTCTCGTGTCCGTTCTCGTCGTAGTCCATGTACTTCCACGCGCGGGCGTTGCCCCAGACGAGGCGCGGCTGGCCGTGTCGGCCGGAGTGCGCGGGATCGTTCCAGTAGTCGGCCTGCGACCACTTCCAGCCCAAGCCCGTCGATTCCTCACGGTACGTCTCGCGGATGACGGCGTTGTCGCACTCGCCGATGCGGCTCTTCTGGACGGTCACTGACGAGAGGACGTTGCCCGCCGCGTCCGTCGTGGTGCGCGTCTCGCTCTTCACGCCGTCGCCGTAGTCGGCGAAGTCGTTCCAGGTCGTGAGCTGCGTTCCAACGCCGGCGATGTTGTCGAAGCGCGTCCAGTCGCCTTCGGCATACGTGTAGGTCTCGTCCGACATCACGTTGTTCAGGCGGCTGATCTTCTTGAGGCGAACCTGCGACGCGCTGCCGTTGACATTCACGATCTCCCACGTGTGCTCCAGCGTCTGTGCGTCGGTTTCGTAGATGGTGATCCGCACCCCGTTCGCGATGTTCTCGATGCGCAGGTCCCGCCCCCGCGAATCGTGGCACACGATGCGCCGCGCCCCGGACGAGACGTAGTCGTAGACGTCCGCGTCAGGATGCCTGAGGAGCTGGAACGTCGATCTGGAGACGCTGATCGGCCCGCCCGTCGAGAACCACACGAAGCCGGCCACCTGCCCCTTGACCGGCGCTCCGAGCGGGATGCGGAACTTGAGCGAGCCGAGGGACGTGCCCTCCAGCGAGTCGCAGTTGCCGTTCGCGCAGTCCTCGTCGCAGCTGTCGCAGCCGTCCGCGAGGACGTCCTCGCGGTAGTCTCCGCAGCCGTCGCCGGAGTGGACGTGCTCCGCCGTGCCGGACCAGACCTTGACGCCGTCGACGTACACGCTGCCGACGTTCCCGTCGACGGAGGTGGACACGGGGCCGCCGCGTCCCTCGCCGACGCCGCTCGAGACGGAGAGCTCGCAGGCACCCGTGTACCATCCCCCGCCCCAGTCGCGGTACCATTTCCGGCGCAGGCACTTCGAGTCGAGCGGGTAGTAGTCCTCCTCGTAGTACCAGTCGCCTTCCCAGTCGTAGCCGAGCCCGTCGGAGTCGCAGCCATACCAGGAGCAGCCCCAGCCGACGGACGGGTCGAGGACGATGAGGCTTCCGCCGCCGCTGCGGGGGGCGCGGCGCGGCGCGCGCGCGGGCGAGGGCCCGCGGATGGACAGCGAAGGATCGGGGAAGTCGTAGATCCCGGGACGCGGAGCCCAGACCGTTCCGCCCGTCTCGTCCCCCGCGAAGGAGCAGCCGCCGCTCTGCATCGAAAGATCCTCGAACGGCTCCATGTCGCGCTCGTCGGCTCCCGCGGGCGCACGGTGCGGACGCCGCGCGGCGTCGATCACGAGGTCGATGGAAGAGTCCGACCCCTCCGTGAACACGGTGTACGTCCGGCCGCTGTCGCCCGTGACCTTCGCGCCTCCTTCAAGGCGGAACTCGGGGGCGTAGGCGAGGAGATGGAGCGGCGACGGCGAACGGAGGACCGCGGAGGGGCCGTCCGCGCGGAGGCGCAGGGTCAGGGTCGCGGGCATGTCGTCCGCCGCAAGCGGGATGCGGAGACTGTCGTTGAACGGCGAGGACGCGGCCGCGCCGGAGGAGCCGGTGTCCGTCTCCCATTCGAGGCGCATGCCCGAAAGCGACCAGGGCGCGGCGTTGGACGGCGAAGCCGAGAGGAAGTACTGCTGCCAGGCGCTCGACCGGCCGACGGCGAACGTCCGCTCCCAGACGAGGTTCGTGGCGGCGCTGGCGGGCCAGTCGGCGGCGAGGCCGTCGAAGAGCCTCCAGGAGACGAGGCCGTTCGTCGAGACCACGTTCGCCGCCGCCACCTGGTTTGTCGGGTTTATGCCGCCGAGGATCTTGGTGTCGAGCGTGAATCCTGTGTCGTCGCGGTTCGTCGCCGTGTTGAATGCGTTGGTGTCGCCGAACCAGTAGTCCTCGTATGCGTCGGGGATTCCGTCGCCGTCGAGGTCGGCAAGCGAGGTCTGAACGGCGGAATCGGGGTCGGAGCCGTCGACGAGACCGTCGCCGTCGGAGTCGCGCGAACGCGGGTTGGTCCCTGCCGCCACCTCGTCGCCGTCGGACACGCCGTCGCAGTCCGTGTCCCAGAAATCGGGATCGGTTCCGAACGCGAACAGCTCGTCGAGCAGGGAAAGGCCGTCGCAGTCCCTGTCCTGGTTGGCGATGTCCTCTTCGGAAAGCGGATAGAACGCCATCGAGGTGACGTTCGTCGGGAGCGCGTTCGTCGTCCACCCGTTGCCGCCGAAGGAGGCTCCCGCGAGGATGTTGGAGACGGTCTCGACGTTCAGCCGGGAGAGGTCGTAGCGGTACGTAAAGCGTCCGTCGGGGAAGAACTCCGCCTGGAACGAGAGAGGCGTGTCCGTATCACGGTCGAGCAAGGCGTTCTGCCATGTGACGACAAGCGAGCCCTGGAGCGTGATGCAATGCCACAGCTGACTCGGACGGTCTGACTCGGCGAGCAGATCCCAGTTTGCTTCGGGGACCATGCCAAGCGAAGCCATGAACGGCGCGAACCAGCTGTTCGTGGCAATTCGCCCGTCGACGTCTCGCATCAACGGCTCGACCTTGCCAAATGAGAACAGCCGCAGATGGTCGATCTCGTTCGTGCCGACCTGAAACACCCAGTTCGTAAAGGCCACGTAAATCCAGTCCGAGGCCGCGCCAAACGAACGCCAGTCCGTGCAGACGGTCGCGCCGGGAGGTGCGGAGAAGTCGAACTCCTCGTCCGTGCCGATCCGATACATGACGAATCCGCGCCTGAAATCGTTGCCGTCCAGCGTCCGCGTGATGTTCGTCGAGGTAATGGGCGTGAAGTCCGTCCACTCGTCCGTGGCAGGCGCGGGGTCGCCGACCATGCCGCCCTGCGGAGGCTGAATCCCGCCCTGGAATCCCTGCTGCTGGCCGTTCGTAACCGCGCCTGGGGAATCAAACGGCTGGAGTCCGCCGCCGGGACCGATCACCATCTGAATGTTGTTCGTGTCACCGCCGCCGCTGCCGCCGCCGTTGCCGCCGCCGTCGCCCGGCTTGGTGCTGGCGATCACCCACATGGCAATGAAGAACGTGCCGAGGATGACGCGCCCGGCCTTCGACTGCTTCTTGAAGAACATTGCGAAGTCGCGCAGCGGATGAACATCCTTCTCGCGGCAGACGAGAACCAGCCACGCGCAGAAGAACATCCACGCGAGAAACAGCAAAGTCCCTGTCCACATCTTCATCAAGATGATTTCACCTCAACCTTATGGAGAAACCAAGATTGGCCGCCTTGTAGGAGAGCCAGTCCGACGGCGGCTCCGTGCCGCGACGGGTCGCCCGCATCAGGTTCCATTCCCGCCGCCATAGCCACGCAGGAGGCGCCCCAGACACAAGCTCGCCGAACGCGGAGGCGTTTGTGCACGTGACATTTACACGTTTCACCTGCTGCAGGGCGTACCTTATGTCCAGATGCATTTCCACAGACAGATTCTGAGCCCCTGATGCAGGTTCCGAAACGAACCGCTCCCATGTCAAAGCGTTCTCTATGAAATACCGCCCCGAACGCCAGCCGAAACGAGTCTCCACCTCCTCCGCATCAAGAACGCCGTTCGTGTTCACATCGGTTCCGAACGCCAGTTCAAGGTTATTCGTCGGAGTCCCGCTAAAGTGAAACTCCAAGTCCGAGTAGCTGATTTGGGCTTTGTTTATCGCTACACTGGTGGAAACCTCCGTATCCGCATAGGGCGACACAGGCATCGTCGGCACAGCGACCGTCCTGGCCGACGCCAGCATCCCTGCCGCTGCGACGAGGATTGTCAACAAGTTTCTCATACTTCTCCTATGTCGTAGTATCATCAGAAGCACTTGTTTGCTATGTCCGTGGCCGTGTTCTGTGCGCCACGGCGGTCGGACGGGGTTTTCGAGATCGGGATGCGGACGTTGGCGTAGTCGAGCTTCCAATGCTTGTTGCCCGAGACGCACTTGAAGCCGATCTTCTCCAGCGCGGCGATTGTGCGGGCGTCGACGAACGAGCCGGTGTCCTTGATTATCTGCTTCAGCTCCCTGCGGCGGCGTTCGAGTTCGGAACCCGGCTTGTTCGCCGTAAGCACATCTTCCAGCACCGCCGCCCGCCGCTCGCGCTCCGCACTCTGCGCCGCCTCCAGTCCCTCCGACAGCACGGCCAAGATGTGTTCACGCACCTCGCCGGGAAACACCTCCACCGTCGTCGACGGCTTCAGCAGCCCCACGATTCGAGCCTCTTGTACCGGCGCAGGCACGGCAGACTGTGTTTGCGGCGTAGTGAGGGCCTCTTCCAGCTCGTTTTTGAGCTGCAGAACCTCATCGCGCAGCCGGTCGCGCTCGGCTTCCGCAGAAGCCCGCGCCTGACGTTCGACCGCCAACTGTTGCTCAAGATCGGCCGATTTGCGCTCCTCTTCCGCCTTTGCCGTGCCCAAGGCCGCAGATTCGGCGCGCAGGGCCGCCACGTTCGCTTCGAGCGCCTGAATGCGCCCGTTATCCGCCCCGCCGCCCGGAGCGCGTGTAGGGGCTTCTGGCGCGTTCAGGCCAAAATAGGCAAGAGTATCGTCCCCGCCAGCCGATTTCTTCGGAATCGGCTTGATTTCCACCACGGGGTCGCTCTTCCTGAACATCCCCTTGGACAGCTGCGAGAAATCTGTGTATGTCTTGCCCATACGGTTTACACCTCCACCCATGTCGGTTCATAGGCTATCTCGTAGCGTTCGTCGAGACGCGAGACGTTGTAGATGCGGCTTCCCTCGAAATCGACTCCGCCGTGCTGCCCCGAGTGGATATGTCCGCAGAACACGAGACGCGGACGCTTCTCTAATATGGCCTCGGTCAGCGCTGGCGATCCGAAATGCTCGGAGTCTGTCTGAAGCGAACGGTCGACATCGCTTCCCGATATGCGCGGCGGCGAGTGCGTCACGAGCACATCGAGACCGTCGGGAATCTTCTTAAACCAGCTCTTTAGCGTGTCCGGCTCGCCCTCGAAAGCCCACGAGTAGGAGATGATCGGCACCCACGGAGTCCCATAGAACTTTACGCCGTAAATTTCCGTCCCCCTGTCGCCAAGGAAATGGACGTTCGACGAGAACTCGTACTTCCAGTCGATTTCCTGCTCCTTGAAGAGTATATGTGCGATCGGGTAGAAGTCGTGGTTGCCGGGAATGACAACGAACTGGATGTCGGGATACGATCCAGTCCATTCGCGGAACTTCCTGTTGATCCACTTCTTCTGGTCGTTGATGTGCCACGGCCCGCGACCGCGCAGCGGCGCGATGTCGCCTGCGAGGACGACGACATCTGCCCTCTTGGGATCGAGTCCCTCAAGGTTGCCGTGCAAGTCTGATGTCGCCATTATCCGCATTGCTTCACACCTTTCACAGTATCGCTAAAGCACTGTTCGAGCTTGGCATATACATCGCCTGCCATGCCGCCCTTGCGCCAAGGATGAGACGCTATCGAATCGTATCTGTCCGCCAGCAGATTTGCAAGTCTTGCGTCCGGCGTCACGGTATCCGACTCAAGGGCGTGTTCCTTCTGCGCCAGGACTTCCCGTATCGCGTCCAGCTCGTCAGGTTCCAGTTTCGTTTCTGCAAGCACATCGACGAACGGCGTAGGCGGCATTTTCTCGACAGCCATCGCGTATCTCAGGCAGAGAGCGGCGCGAAGCGCGTAGCAGAGCTTCTTGATGCGTATCGTACCGTCCTCGTTTCGCGACTCCATCGCCTTGCGGAACATAGATGCGTAGTGGAACGCGACATGAGCGGGATTGGCACAGTCAGCCTTCAGCTCGTTCAAGGCGGCGATAATTCCGTAATCCCTGTAGATTATCGGGCTTCCCAGCCACTCCAAAAAAGACGCGTTGGACTTTGCCATCTGGAGAAGCGCCTTGCGCAGATCCCAAAGCGACACATCGATCTCGTCGGGAAGCTCCTCGACAATGGTGTCCGGGACATCGCTCTTCAGCTGGAGATACCAGTCGAGAGGCTTCACGAACACGCCCCGGACGTCGTAGTCGCTGTCAGGCGACGCGAAGCCCCACGCCCGCGAGCCGCTTTCCACGGCGAACAGGACACGACACCCATGCCGCGATTCAATGTCGCGGAGCGCGGCGGCTACTCTCTCCTTGTCGGCATCGTTCATGACACGCCAGCCTCCTTCATCACGGACGCGATAAGCTCGTCGACCTTCCCCTTGTCGCAATCGGGCGGAAGGTTCCCCTTGCCGGCCTCGATGACGGACTTCTTCTCATCCGCAAAGGCCATGATCTCGTCGAACTTCCACTCGCCGCGCCGGATCGAGAGCAGCGTCTCAAGCCGCTCTCCGTCGAAGCGCACGATTGGCTCGCCCGTCTTGACGATGTTCTCGCCGGAAAGCAGAAGACGGACGAGGTGCATCATGTTCTTGGCGTCGTAGTCCATCTGGCCGCGCTCCTGCGCCGTCCAGCGCGACTCGTTGCGACTCCGCCGCCAGTCCCAATACTCGTGGTGCTGACGCTTCGCGCTGTTGAATGCCTGCTCGTTGTAGATGAGAATGCCAATTCTCTTCTCCCGGTCAAGATCGGCGGCGTCGGTCTCGACGAGCATTCCCCCGTGGAATATGCCGCCCGTCGGCGCACCGTAGTCGTACAGGGCGAACATATCCGCCGCGCGATTCCCGACAAGCCTCGTCACCTTGCAGTTGGCGAGATTCACCGCCGTCTCCCTGACAGGGACGGCACGCCCCTTGGCATCGCCAAGGAACAGGCAGTAGTCTTCCGCCTGCGGCGGCTCCTCCGGCCACGGATTCCACACGCGCTTGTTCGTTCCCTTTGCCTTCTTGATCTGGCTCAACGCATAGCCGAGGTGGCTGTCCACGGCTTTCTGCGTGACGAACAGCCCCCTGTTGGCGACGAGCATGGAATGCGCCGGAGAGGTTTTCAGAATGCAGTCCTCCGGCAGGAACAGCATCTCCATCGTCGTCGGGTTCGCCTCGGCCATCAGCTCGCAGAAGCGGACAAGCGAATAGTACGTCCTGTCGTTGCGTTCGTCGGAGACCTGCTTCGGCGGCTGACTAAGCCGCGCATACGCGGCGGAAGGCACGACGAAGATGCCGCGAACATCCGTGTCGCTGTTCGCGTTCTGCGTTCCGTATGCCCGGCTCCCGACGATGCCTCTGAACAGCACAATCGGATTGTCCACGACTTCAAGATTGTCTATCGAGTATGCCATTGTTGTCACATGTCGTTACGCCATTACTTATCCTTTGGCGCTTCGCCAGGCATCTTCAGATACCACACCTGCGTCTTGTACACGACGACCGTCAGCGGTCCCGCCTTGATCGTCACAAAACCGTCTGCGTCGGGCTTCACGTAGCCGATCTGCGAATACTGCTGCCCGCCCGGCGTCTTGCAGAACGTCATCCAGTAGTCCGCCTTAGCGTCCCGCGCGGCGGCAAAGATGGCAAACAACATAATGCTTCGCATATTAGATTCCCTCAATATTGGAGTTCCAACAGTTGGAGGTGACATAGCTTGGAATGATGCTACCAATCTTCCTCATGCCGAAGGTGTGCGCGGAATTGTCCGCTATCGTACCGTCGACGTCAAAACCATACCACTTGCCATTCATGCTCATATAATATCCCTCCTCTTGCAGTTAGCCCTGCAACTACAGCCACAGCTGCGGCATGGGCTTGTAGAACGGTCCGGTCGCATTCTTCGCACGAGGCTCCGTTGCACCGGTTTTCTCGTCGAACGACTCGTTAATGTCCAGTTTCCATGCAAGAGTGTCGATCGTGTCTTTTATGTGCTTTGCGCACGGGCTCTCCTTCACATTCGGATAGGCCTTGATGAGGCAATCCCGAATCTCGCCTGCCATCATCGGCGTGATGTGGACCGTCTCGCAATAACCCTGCATCTGCTCCTTCGGCGGGACAGGCTCGCCGTCGATCACAGAAGAAACCACCCAGCAGAATCGGGAAAGATTTCTTTCCTTCTGAATGCAGTCCGTAAGAACGCGTATGACTTCACTCCAGCACAGATTGTCGTTTCGGCGCAGTTCATCTAGGGCGCTTCCACGCAATTCGCATGTCCAGGTGTATTCCATCCAGGCCTCATACAGGCACTGGGCAATATGCCTGTCAACATCCGCGCTTGTCTTGACGGAGTCCTTCATGTAGCTGAAATCCAGTAGGACGGCATGCTCCGATCCGCTTTTCGTCGAGAATGTCCCCTTTAACTCGACGAAGATGTCATCCGGCCAGTCCACGTGCAATCCCTCCGACTCAAGAGCCTCCATCATCGCCTTCGACGGCCTGACGGGCTTCATGTAGCAGTCCGCATCTTGGTTTACCCTCTTCGCGCCCCTACCGTTGGCCTTCTTGTTCATTTTCTGCATGACTCGTGTTCCTTTCGTTTTTTTGTTCTGTCGCAGGGCCACCAGGAGTCGCAGAAAACGATGTCGCCCGTCTCTGCGCGGGACGGGCGATCTTCGGAACTTGTTTTCCCCGAAGGGCCCATCCCTTTTCCACCGTGGCGTTCCCGCTCGGTTGGCAGATGCGCTTGCGCACATCCCTCTTGATGGTCTTGATGGCGGGCAATATATCATACTGCGGATTTGACTGTCAATGGGGTCTGCGAGAAGAATACTACCATTCGGAGATCGGGACGCCGGAATACATCCGGAGTACAAGAAAGATGCCAATGACAAAGAGCACTACAAACAGGCAGCCAAAGCAACCTGGAACGGGATCGTCACCTGAAGACCGAGCAAAGCCGGCATTACGTCCCGAACGACGGCGGGAGGATGGCGGCGGATCGAAACTTATGCTGCTGTCATCATAGTCGCCGTTCTCCTCTTCGTCATTCTCGTATTCATCCTCGTCATTCTCTTCGTCGTCATTGTTCGGGAAGTTGTAGTCGTTGTAGGTCTTGCCGCCTGAATAACGTCCGCTTCTTTCCTTCAGCATCATCAAGGCGCCGTATTCACAGCCGTTGCCGTCGTTAAACGAATCGCCCCTCACCATTCCCGTGCTATGATACGTCGGGCCGATGAAGTTGTTTCCATGTGCCTCGCCCACATACGTGTGGTTGACATCCCACAGTTTGCCGCTTTCGTCAATCCGCCCCTGATTTATGTTGCAGTTGTCGTAGACGACGTCGCCCTCGATCCTCCCGATGCGCGAATGCCGTTCATCATAGAGGTTGCCGTCCTCGTCTATGCTCCCCTCAAACTTGTTGAGGCCACGGTAGAGATGTCGCTCGTTCATGGCATCTCCGGCACCTTACCAGGCATCTTCATGTACCACACCTGCGTCTTGTACACGACAACCGTCATCGGCCCGGCCTTGACCGTCACGAATCCGTCGTCGTCAGGCTTCACGTAGCCGACCTGCGAATACTGCTGTCCGCCCGGCGTCTTGCAGAACGTCATCCAGTAGTCCGCCCTCGCCGCTATCGCCGCGACAAACACAACTAACATAGAAATCGTTTTCATTTCTTCCTTTCTATCACGTCATTCGGACACAGGATGTTCTCGGACGTACTTTTCAATCAACTTCTTTTGAATAATGGCCAATCGATGTTTTCTATTTTGACCATTCGCCCTCCGTCAATACCAAGAAACTGGCGAATCTGCTTATTCTGCTTAAGCCAGAAAACGCCATTCTCACCGTTAAAATACGAGTCTTCAATGGCAACCGGCTGTGCGCCAGCTTTGATAAGCATCCCAAGTGCCCTTGCACACTTATGATCGATTGCTATTCTTACGGGGGTGCGACCGGTTGTCGAGGGGAGGTTTACATCGGCACCAGAATCTATGAGCATTTTAATCAAGCTCAATTTATTTCCGGCAACGGCAAGACCAAGGCTTGTACAACGGTGACCGCCGCAATTTGGATTGGCACCATGTTTAAGCAAATACGCAACCGCCTTTTCGCTCTCTGTCGATTGGTGTTCTATAAACCTGTAAAGCGGCGGATGCGAGGCGTTGTACTGATATTCACCGGTGTCGCCAATATTTGGATCAAACTTAAGAGTCTCAACATACACCTTTAATCGGGCAAGCTGCCCCGGCTCGCCGTATGGCATGACATAGCTGAACATATGCCGCGATGCAAATGCGATAAGCCTTTGGTAGAGCGCAGGAGAAATCAATTGCTTGATGGCATCATTCGAGCAAGGCAATTCATCTACAGGCATATTCGACCATCCATCAACAACCATATCAATTAACTGATTGTCAGTCGACTTTATCTCACAATGTTCTGTCGATTTCGGCTGGTGTTCCTGCAGGTACGAATAAATCTCCTTCTTGGAATGGGATGCGGCCCATAACAATTCTCTTTCCCAGAAAGGGCCAAGAATTCGAGAATGCTTGCCAATCAAAACATCCAACTTCTTGTATTGTTCTTCCCTGACAAGTTCCTGAAAAGCCATGCCAATTGCTATACCGTCCTCCTCTATTTCTGGATAGTCAGATATCCTTGCATCCGGCCATGCTTCCGCCGCCTTGTTCCGCGTATCCGCAAGGAGTCGACGATAATAAACGGCGACATCCTCCTTCTTCTCGTAAGGGATTCCATCCCATATCGCGGACATTGATTCCCGCTTGAAGTAATCATCTACACCCTGACGGTAAAAACGGAGATACAGAATGGCGAAGATATGCTCTTCAAGGCTCGGCTGGGAATCCCGTCTGTCCGACAGGAACAACCACTGCGCCAAGATGAAGAACACGGCGCGGGCTTCCCAATCCTCTTCTGGAACAAAAACCCTATAGTTCGTGGCACAATCTACGAGGTCAAACAAATAGTCTGCATTCAGTTTTTCAGCATCGCGTTTCTGATTCGATTCAGTTTTGAATGACGCAAAACCGTTGGCATAGAAAGAAAGCGCCAATACGAGTGCGGGATGCTTTTCGGCCTTATGGAATCGTACTGCCCAATACTTCTTTGCACAATGCGAGCAAATGTTTCTGTATTCCGTCTCGCTGCCTGTGCGGGACGAGAACACTCTCGCCGTATCAGATCTTACCCCGCAAAGCTGACGACAAACCTCACCAAAGATATATTTCTCTCGTGGCGTAACCTCTTTGTTCTTCTCAAACGGATCAAGTTTAAACGCATCGGGGAACCGCCACGCCAGCGAATCAAGATACATCATATAGAATATAGTCCACTGCCCTGCACACGACACCCCGTTATCGTAGTCATTGTAGTTCGGTCGCAATGAATCATCGGCGGGCGATTCAGGGAAGCATTGCATACCGTCACTCTTCACATACCTTCTCCAAAGCCAGAAATATAGCGCCGCCTCATGAATAGGATTCACTGGAAATCGCATTGTCCTCGCTAGATCGTAAAGTTTACGATCAAGGAAATCGTATATAATAAAGCCGCCACCGCCAAGCTTCTCGTTAGAAATGCATTTATCTACGTTGAAAAACTTAACAATCCGATACCCGTCCCATCGCAGAGGGCGTCCTTTCGAGACTTCCCACATGAAAACATCCCGAAACCCAGGTGTCCCCAGACACTTCAGGATGAATTCCTTTTCTTTATCACAATCCCACGACATGGTTAAATCCGCTTGCCAAGGTAGATCGCTATCCTCACGGGGACAAAACCGTCTGGGGTGGTCATGGGATCGCATTCGTTATCGGCGGCATCCTGAAACACAACCTTCTCCACCTCCCAACGCATCTGCGCGGGCGGCTGTCCGGGGTGTCCGTACCCGCGATTGAAGCGAACCGTCGTAATGCCTATCGTGCGCTTGAGGTTGTACTTTGAGAAATCGCGATACTCGACAGTTTTCGTGCCAGCCTCGATCTCATCGTAAAACTGTCCTGCAAGGACAAGGTAGCCGTCGGTGCTGTTGGACTTGATCTGCCCAGCCTTGACGCCGGCGATAAGTTCTTCCGTGCTGACCGTCGGCTGGATCGGCGCGATTGTCATCTGGAAGTCACGGCACTTGCGCATCCTCTGAGAGGCATGCTTCAGCGAGTACCTCAGGAAGTAGTCGAAGATATCCAGCCCGCGCCCAAGGTTGATCGCCCACTTGTCGTCAACCAGAATCGCCCTGTCATGCGAGGCGTCATAAGTATAGTCGAACTCCACGCCCTCACGCGCCAAATCCTCCTTGAGCGTTTCAAACGCCTCTTTCTGTGTCGCAGGGTCCGCTTCGTTCACGCTTGTGTGAAGCTCGACGCGCAGGTCTTCTTCCGAGTCTGCGTTCATGTCGACTATCAGTTGCAGAAGGTCAACCAGATTGTCCATCTGATACGGTTTGAAGATGTACGGATCAATGATCGAGATCTGCTGTGCGTCCCTCAAATAGTCGCCAAACAAAGACTTGTAGGAAATGCCGCGCTGGTTGTTCTGCACATATATGTGCTTCGGGCCAAGCACCGGCAACTCTGCTGGGGCGGGCTGCTTCGACACCTTCACCGTCGTTCCAGATGCGGCTGGGGCGTTCCTGCCTCCGGCTTCTTGCGCGGTAGCGGAAACCTCGCCGTCATAGGCCGACTCGTTCTCGATCTCCTCCAGCGTCTTGATCTGCCGCTTCTCGCCGCTCGACAGGATCGTGTACTCGAACACCGCCGGTTCTTCCCTGAACGTCTCGTCGATCTTGTACAGCTGCTCCTTGACGCGCTTGCGCCCCTCGGCCGCGAAATCAACGATCTCCAGAAGCTGCTCCTCGGTGTACTTCCCATCTGGGTAGAGCAGCTTGATCATGCCGGAGCATGTCTTGCGGATCGCCGCATGGTCGCGGGCGGAAAGCGTGGGCGAGAACTTCACGTACTTGTTCATGTCGTCCGAGCAGTCCACGAGCCGCAGCTTGTGGAGGATGGCGGCGATGTAGTCCGTGATCATTCCGTACCCGCTGGAGAAGCTGCTCTTCTTGAGCGGCGACATCTCCCAGCCGGGATTGTAGAGGTGAACGCGGTCGAGGAACGCACCCTTGATGAATCCGGTCGGGATCGACTCGAAGAGGTGCGTGTGCCGCATCATGTACGGCACGTTGTGCTTCGTATTGCCCACGAAGCAGAGCGACGCCTGCGCCTCGTGCGGCCCCGCCCCACGGTTGAAGGCCTTGTTCGCAAGGTAGTTCTGCATCGTGTCGATGAGGACGGCATCCGTCGCCCGGCCTTTCTGCTGCTCGAACTCGTCCCAAGCCACGTTGTCCCAGTACGCGACAAGCCCCAGCCGCTCCCTGTTGCCCGTGATCTTGACGAAAAGCCGTGGAGACGTGACGTCGCCGCCACTCACCAGCACGCCATACGGCGAGAACTCCTGGAACACGTGCGACTTGCCCGTTCCCTTCGGTCCCAGCTCCACAAACGCGAAGTTGGTCTCGACATACGGCAGCAGCCTTACCAACGCGATGAACTTCTCGCGCCTGTTCATCACGCACGGATTCAGCCCCCCCGTGTGCAGGATGAAGTCGATCCACTCGTCCTCCGTGAACTTGCCGCGCATCTCCGCGTATGATTCGACATCGACGTTGGCAATCTGGATCGGCTTGAACTTCTCGATCTCATAGCGTTGCGCAACGTCATCGCCCGTGTTGTAGCGAAGCGTCACGATGCACCACACGCCCGTGCCGGACAGCAGCTTCTCGTTCCCCTTGACGTACCGTTCGTCCAGCGCAAGCCCGGAAATCTGAAGGTTCTCAAGGTCGCAGAAATAGGCGTTCGCCCCCTCGTGCAGATAGGCAGACACCTTGTCGATCACCACATACGTCCCTTTGTCGCGGATGCGGCTCTTGACGATCTCGCACTCGGCGCGGTTGACGTAGTTGTTGATGACGATCTCCTTGACCTTCTGCTTGCCTTCCTCGACAACCTTCTCGTCGGACGAGGCGCAGTACTGCGCCAGCAGGAACTCCAGCACGAATGTCGGGACGGCCAGATTGTTCTTCACCTGAAACGCGAGGTCTTTTCTGACCACGAGTCCCTCGCACTCCTTGAGGATCTTCTCCTGGAGTTTCTTGTCCGCCTCGGCGGCTTCCTGATATGCCTCTTCCATTGTCTTCTTCCTTTCTTCCGTTAGAAATCTCTTTCGACAAGAGTCTTGTTCGTTACCGGCTCCTGTATGAGCGGGTTCAGCAGATCGTCCTTGTCAAACGCCTTGAACTGCAAGATGCCCGTGCCGAGGCTTTCCGAAAGCGTCAGCTCAACGATGCGCACCCGCGCGCTCGGATCGGCCTCCGCAGAGTCCATCACGATGGTCTTTTCGGATGTCACCCGCTTGTCGCCCGCATAGAGGGCGCACACGACCGTCCGCCTCTGCATGGTCGCCGTCACCGCCTCGTCCTGCAGCAGCTTCACTTTGAGCAAGCTTGAAACGACTTGCAGCTTACGGTCAACGAGCGACACGTTGACCTTCTCGCGGGCGTCGGGCCGCAGGCATTGGCTCCTGATGATCGGGATGACGATCTCCTGGAGCGCCGCCCCTCCGTGAGCATACGCATACCCGCCTGGCGCTGCGAAGCGAGCCGTGCCAGCCGGAACCGCCACAAGCACGTCTCCATCCATCGCCGAGACGGCCTTCAGCGGAAACTTCTCGATCCCGTGGATCGCCGTGTCCGAGCGCGTGAGATAATACCGCGTGGCCTTTTCGAGCACGTTCTCCGACGACGCGATCTGGATCTTGTCCTTGTCCTCGAAAAGCATATCGTTCAGCAGAAAGCCGTGGTCGGACACGACCAGCACGTCCGCGACATTGTACGTGCTGTGGATGCTCGATATCAGCTGCGCAAGCTCGTCCACGCACTTCCGGCATGCCGCGACGATGTCCTTGCCCGTCTCCCCGTGGCTCGCGGAGTCGATGACATCATGATAGACATAGACAAGCGGCTGCTTGAAAAGCGCGCGTTTATCTTCCCGCGACATCTGGGCCAGCTGCGCCGTGTCAACGCACCTTGCATCCGGATTGTACCAGGCGAGTATCTCGCGGCGGTTGTCCATCGAAACGGCCCAGCGGTCGTCGAGCCGCACGTCGCATTCGTTGCAGTCAACGAACTCGACGCGCTCGTGCGGAAGCAGCACCGGCTTGCAGTACTTCGTCTCGCTCGGCAGCATGGCGATTCCGGGCTTGAGGATGGCCTTGTGCCTCCCGGAGTTGATCCGCTTGGCGATCTCTTCCGCAACCTCATACCGCAGGCCGTCGCTCACGATCACAACGTGTTTCTGAGATGGATCGCCGATGTCCTTGTAGAAATCCTGCTGGCGCGGGAACGCCGTCAGCCCGCCCGTGCCGCCGTCCTTTTTGAGGCTCTTCGTCCATTCGGCGTTCATCTCGCTTGCTGCCAGCGCGTAGTCGGCGTCCAGCGCCGCGTTCGCCGCCTCGACAATCGCCTTGTCGTCCTCATTGCCGATGGCGTAGAACTTCTCGATTGCCAGCCGGTAGCACCGGTCAAGCCCACACCACTCTTCCGCATACCGTGTTACATAGTCGGCAGACGAGTTGAGCGTGAAAGTCGCAACCTTTGCGCGCGCAAGGTAGAATTCCGCCGCCGCCGATAGGAACGCGGCAACCCCGCGCATCCGCACACCGGCCTCGGCCCGCTCCGCGATCACCTGCGCACGGTTCCGCACAGCCTCTGCCTTCTTGGCGACACCATCCTTGGCAACCCTGCCCAGAAGCACCCGGCAGAGCGCCGGCGGATAAGCCCCGTAGTCCGCATCCGTACCATAGACCTCGGCGACGTGGTCAAGGTGTATGTCGGCGGCAAGTTCCTCGAACGCCCTGAAGAAAGCCGCCCTCTGCTTTTCCGGCAGTTCTGTCGCGTACTGGAGGAAGTTGCGCATCCTTTCAATGACAAGTCCGTCCGTCACGCGGCATGACTTGTAGTTGTCGGCGGGGTTCGTCGAAAGGTTCTGCACGACCGTGTTGTAGCGGAGGTAAACGGCTGGACGGGCCATGTGCCGTTCCTTGTTGGTTTCAAGTTCGCAACCGAAAACCTTTTTCAACTCGTTCTGCAACGCATCCAGCTCGTCCGCATACCGCCGGTCTCCAATCAGCGTCGAGTAGAACGCCGTCCTCTTCTTCTCCGTCTCGGGTGATCCGGCGTCAATCACGAACAGGCGGACGATGATCTCGCGCCATTCCCGCACCGCACTTTCGCCCAGCAGCACCGACAGAACGCCGCGATGGCCAAGCTCGGATGTGAAGTCCATGCCGTAGCACGGCCCAAGCACCTTGTCGAACTTGTTTAGCTGAAGCTCCGCAAGATGCGTACGCACGAAGTACGACGCCGATTCCGGAAGTCCCCGCTCAACCATGAACGCATGGTAGTCGCCGTCCGAATAGAACGCATTTGCGCACAGCTCCCCCAGAAGCGGAAACGCCGCCATCGCCTGTTCCGATCCGAGCGGAGAGGCCATCGGCATCAGCATGATGCAACGCTCCCCGTCCTTCATCTGCGACAGCGCGCACTTGGTGACGAACCAGTCCCCGGCGAAGCGGACGACCCGGTAGGACGGTTGCCCCGCGACCGCCGCTTCATCCCACGGGAAAGCCGCGATCTCGTTCAGGATGTCGCCCACGGGATCGAACACGAACAGGACGCGCAAGTCCTTGTTCTTCTCGAAATACTGTGTTACTTTGTTTTGTTGCATGGTGGCTAGTGGTTAGTGATTAGCGGTTAGTGGTTCCATTTTGGAACCTCAAACATCTTAGATCAGAAAAAACACTCATCGCATAGACAGCCCGCTTCTCGTTTAAGGTTCCAAATCGGAACCTTAAGCCGCTGTAGCTTGCATAAAGCAGATCTGCAAATGTCTGGTACTTGTAGGCCATGTGCTATTCCGCCTCCTCTTTTTTGAAAACACGATTTTCCCCATTCTGCCCGCTGTCCACTGACAACTGGCCACTGACAAGGCGACTGGATATGAGCCAATGCCCGTTCTTCCTGGCGCCGACGCGGAATATCGCACCCATCTCCTTCAGCATGGCAAGCGCATCTTTGACGGTACCGTTCGCAAGTGAAGTTTTTTCCTCCAATTGTACAATCGTCACCTCTCTGTTGGAAAGAATCTCCTTGAATACGGCAATCAGGCTCCTCCGTGCATCTATGCGCATCCCTGCTGGTAAACTTTTTGAGAACGCCCTTACTGTCCGATTTCTCAAACTCGTCTTGTTGGGCACGTCAGCGGTTGGTTTATTGTCAGACGTGACACCCTTTTTATTGTGCGATTTTTCTGATGTTCCAAGCTTTGGAACCCTTGATTTTACAGCCTTTCGCGAAAGTTTATTGGGCGACTTCCCTGTCACTTTATTGGGCGATTTCTCATCCGCTTTATTGGGCGACTTAGCACGACGGAAAACAAGCTTCACCGATCCGTTGCCCTCTGCGACGCTCGGCGGCTCGCGTCCTTCGTCCCTGCACGATGAAAATATGAGATTCATGCCGCGTCCCCATGTCTCGATGGTCTTTCGCAGATAGAGAACCCTTGCCATGACCGGATTGTGCGGAAATGAGTCATCGGACTTCTCCGGCGAATCCAACGGAAACTCTGGCGGGAAACTCCCGGGATTGGAGATCTCCACCCTGTCGTCAAAAATGGCGATGGACGCCGACCCGCCGGGATTGGCGTAGTCACGATGGGCTAGTGCGTTTACGACCGCCTCTCGAAGCGCGTCAACCGGCACCTCCAACGCTTCGTCGCGCAGAATGCGACTATGCGTCTTGCCTCTCAGGTTGAGGTGCTTGAAACAGAACGCAACCGCTTCATTGGCCAACGTGAAAAGATTCCCCTGTACGTTCCGGCTATCGACGAACTCCCGCTTGTCGATACCATCGAAACGAGCCATCCGAAGATAGCATTGCGGATAATCCACAAAGTCCTTCCCGAAAAGAACCGCCGCGCCGTTGAAGATTCGTCCATCCTTCATCAAGCCGAACTTCCGGAGAAGCCGCTGCGGATCTGTCACGTCAGCCATGGCGTCGAGACGTCCGTATGCTACGCCCATCCTTGCCGTCTCGCAGATCAGTTCTGCATCCAACGCCTCTATGGACAGATCGCCGTTCGGCACGCTCTCCCATGTGCTGCGGAATCCACCGCGTTCTTTGAGAAGCGATTCGTACTGCTGCTGCGGCATCGCCCGTGTCGTGGACTGCACTCTACGGTATGCTTTCCCGTCATACTGGTACGGACGCGCCTTCCCTGCCGGAACGTGCACGACGATTGCTTGATGCGTATCGTCAATCCCGACATATTCAACGGGGAACTCGTATCCCGGCTCGAATTTCACGAACTCGGCGGCAAGATTCTTGCGCGTTTCGTCGCTCACGAGTTGTCCAACCAGCTTGTCCTTCTTCGTCACGCCAAAGACAACAACCCCGCCATTCCCGTTCAGGAAGGCGCACAACGTATGGCAGGCCTCCACGCGCTGACCAGTCGTCTCCTTGAACTCGACAGCCTCGCTTTCGCCTCTTGCGACCAAACCTATCAGTTCTTCAAGTACCATTTGATTCCTCCGTTCATCTCTACCCATCCACTAGTCACTTCAGCTTCGCCAGCACGTCGCCGAACTTCGCATAGTTCACGGCCACGCCGTCGTCAAGGTCGATGCCCTGCATCCTGTCGGCCACGACGTGCAGCCTTCCATCGTACTCAAGGCACTCCTCCATCGCCTGCTGCATCTTCTTGAGCCTCGACCGTTCCTTCGCCGTCAGCTCCGCGCCTCTCGCGGACTCTGCGGCGATCCGCCCACGCAGGAATTCGATGTGCGGCAGTAGATAGCCGTTCCTCACCTTAGTCGCCGTGTAGGCGTCCATCCTGTGCATATAGACGAGCGCCTGGAACGCGCCTTTCTTCGAGCGGAACAGCCAGTAGATCGGACGGTTCTTGTATGTCCGCTTGTGATCGTCCCAGAACCCCTTGGCAAGGTACGCCTCCAAGGTCGTGCCAAGCGTCGCCTCGATGAAATTGAGGTTCTCCGTCAAATGCTCTTCACCGAACGCCGCCTTGATGAAATCGACGACGCGATGAGGCGCATTGTCCGTGAATGCCGTTTCGCCAGCCACCACGGGAATAATGCCGTCATCGTCAGGGGAGAGAGTGGCTAGTGGGTAGTGACTAGTGGCTAGTTCTTCCTGGACATTACTAGCCACTAGACACT
>OIZT01000348.1_pt1 | contig 30007 bp, 29 predicted proteins | sample 1588611 | NCBI WGS metagenome assembly OIZT01 (sample SAMN03283278) | human gut metagenome | biome: human-associated habitat; material: feces | host: Homo sapiens | place: Peru | collected 2012
ATTATCGGAAGAATACTACAACGCAGTAATGGCGGTGTGGGGCGATCCGACCGTTGATGAGCCGACAGAAAGCGAGGTGTAAACAATGAAAGAAAACATTTTACAGGCTTTATTTGCCACTGTATGCGGTGCAATTGTCGCATATCTTAACATCTTGCTTGTACCGCTTGTGGTAATGGTTGTGGTAATGATTCTCGACTATGCCACAGGAATGGCGCAGGCGTACACCAGTCACACGCTGAACAGTCGTGTAGGTGTTACTGGCATCATCAAGAAGGTAGGATATATCGCCGCTGTAGCGGTCGGCATTGTCGCCGATTATCTCATCAGCTCGGCACTCGTCAACTGCGGAATCGACCTGCAAATTAACTATTGTATCGGTATGATTGTAACGATTTGGTTTATTATTAACGAGTTAATTTCAATCCTTGAAAACCTCTCGGAAATCGGCATTCCGCTGCCGAAATTTTTAATTGCAATTGTAAAGAGGCTGAAAACAACAGTCGAAGTAAAAACAGATGAAAGCGAGGAATAATTATGGCAACAGTAACGGTCGATAAGATTATCAGCACAGCAAAATCACTTGTCGGCAAAGATGAGGGGAAAGGCTGCGACATTATGAAATGGTATGGCACTTTCAACACAACAATCAATGCAGTTGCGTGTTGTTGTGCAGGTCAGATGTATCTTTTCAATAAAGCAGGTGCTTTGAGTATGATTCCGGGCGGCAAAACGGCATCTTGCGGTATTATTGCCGTGAACTTTTTAAATGCCGGACAGCTTTACGGACCTAAAGAAGTTAAGCCGGGCGACCTTGTTATATTTTCGTGGAGCGGTCAGACTACTACATATGATTCACGGCTCAGGGCGAAAGGTTATAAGTCGCTTGACCACATTGAACTTTGCATTGGTGTTGGTGATTCTACAATTACAACAATCGGCGCAAATAACGGCGGTGCAGAATGTGATGATTTTCAGATTAAAACAAGATATAAAAGTAATATTTCCTGCTGTTGCAGACCGAAATATGCTAAATCAACAAACGAGGTGAAAGAAGAAATGATTAAAAAAGGTTTATCAAACAACGCAATTTTAAGTTATAAGAAAACACTCCAGTCTTTGAAGAAAGTCGGAATTATTAAGACAAAGGTTGATAACACAAGCGGCTTTGGTAGCGGAACAGAAAAAGCTACACGAGAGGTGCAGGCTGCCGCAAAAATTAAAGTTGACGGCGAAGTTGGAAAAGATACTATCAACGCAGCAAGTAAACTGCTCAACGATTACATTGATAAAATGACCGCTAAAATCGCCAATGCTAAAAAGGCACTCGGTTGATTTAAAATTCAAACACACATAATTGCAAAAAAAATTCCCCTCATCCGCCGTAAAAGCGAGTGAGGGGAGTTTGTTATTTGCTATCAATTATTTTTTGCATTGCATCTTTAAAGACCTGTGCCTGAGAAATGCCGTTATTATTGCATACTTCCTTAAACTCAGCAACCAAATCTTTCGGTGCTGAAAAAGTTATTTTAGCATAAACTTTTTCGTTGTATCTGCGTTTAACATCTGTTGATGTAGAACTCTTCTTCTCATTCATCGCCGTTTCTCCTGTTGATAATAGTTATAACAAGCGAAATAGTAGCCCCTATAGCGGCAATTGCTGAAAGTACAGTAGCATACACACCGCCTATAAGTGAGCCAACGCATAGAACCATAGCCGATATAATTAATATAACGCTTGACATCATTAGTATTACCTCCTATAATTAATGAGAGGGTTGCCCCGAGTTTCCTCGGGGTTTCCCATTTGTTTTACCGTTTCCGTTTTCGCTTGGTGGGCTTTCGGGAACGGTTTTTCTTTTTCTTCTTAAAACTAAGAATTAAAGAAATTGTACTTACTGTACAAGCCCAAAGACTAAAGAATGTTGTTAGCCAGTCTTTTAATTCCATTTTACTCACCCCCTTTCACTGTCTATATTATAGCATACTACTGGTAGTATGTCAAGCACTTTTTGAAGAAAAATATAAAAATTTTATAAAATAGTTTAACAATTAAAGGTGAGGTGAATATCACAACTTTCCTGCCTTGCATTTGCAATGCATTTTTAGCTGATTTTCTTGAATTTTAGCGTATTTTAGCACATAAAAGGTATAAAAATAACCGCACTAAAAAGCTTAAAAATGGCTTTCTAATGCGGTTTTTCTTTGGTGCGCCAACAGGGACTCGAACCCCGGACCGACCGGTTATGAGCCGGTAGCTCTAACCAACTGAGCTATTGGCGCGTATTCTGTTTTCATTTGACAAATCGTTTATGCGATGTCAAATATCGTAATCAGCTTACGCAAAAGATATTATATCAAACTTTCCCTTGATTGTCAATGATTTTTCTGCCGTAATATTCATTGTGGTTTTGCACAGTAAATTTAAATAAACTTACTTTTCGCTTGTTCAAATAAACTGCTTGTGTTATAATTGCCTTATACGGACGGTGAAGATACACTTGACCGAAAAATAATTTGGAGGTTTTTAATATGGCAGAAATAAAAGCGTTCAGAGGAATGCGTTACAACACGGAAAAAGCAGGTGAAATTTCTCAGCTTTGCTGTCCGCCTTATGACATCATAAGTGAGGAACAAAGACTCGGTTATATCAGTGAAAACGAGTATAATATCATTCGGCTTGAGCTTCCGAAAGAGGGCGAAAACCCGTATCAGACAGCAAGAGAAGTACTTGATATGTGGCGGAACAGGGGTGTTCTTGTGAGCGAGGACAAGCCTGCAATCTATGTTTATGAGGAAGAATTTACGGCTTACGGCGAACGCAAGAGCATCAAGGGTATCATCGCCCGTGTTCATCTTGAAGAGTTTGAAAAGGGAATCATTCTTCCGCACGAGTTCACTCTTTCAAAGGCTAAAGAGGACAGACTTAATCTTATGAAGGCAACAAACTGCAATTTCAGTCAGATTTATGCCCTTTATATGGACAGCGAGCATACAACTCTTGCAACAATTGACAATGAGTCAAAGGACACACCAAAGCTTGAATTTACCGACGGTGAGGGTGTTACTCACAGACTTTGGATTGTTACGGATGAAAATGTAATCGCAAAGCTTTGTGCAGATTTTGCCGACAGAAAGCTCTATATTGCAGACGGTCACCACCGCTATGAAACCGCTCTAAACTATCGAAACTACTGTCGCGAAAACGGTCTTTCAAAGGTTGGCGATCCTTGTGATTATCAGATGATTTACCTTGTTGACATGGAGCATCCGGGACTTGTTGTATTCCCGACACACCGCCTTGTGCATGATTTGCCGGACTTTAATGTTGAAAAAGTTCTTGACGGTTGCAGGGAATATTTTGATGTAACCGAAATGAACGGTACGGACAATATGGAAAGCGAGCTTGCAAAGCTCTATGACGAGGGCAAAAAGGCATTCGGATTCTATGTCGGAAACGGAAAATGGTACAGGCTTGTGCTGAAAAGTCTTGACATTATGGACAAGCTTCTTCCCGAATTGAGCGAACCGTCAAGACAGCTTGATGTTACCGTTCTCCATTCACTTGTGCTTGAAAGAATTTTCGGCATTGATAAGGAAAATATGGCAAATCAAATCAACCTTACATACACAAAATTCTTCTCAGAGGCTGTTGAGGGCGTTGACAACGGCAAGTTCCAATGCTCGTTTGTGCTTAATCCGACAAGAGTAACCGAAATCCGTGATGTTGCCGCCGCCGGCGAAAAGATGCCGCAGAAGTCAACATATTTCTATCCGAAGATGATTACGGGCATGGTTATGAACGATATCGGAGTTGAATAATGAACGAAAAGATGCGTAGAAAAGATAGGGAAACTACCGAAGAAAGAGCCTATGAAATCCTTAAAAACGGTGAATACGGCATTTTGTCAACAATCAGCGAGGACGGCTATCCCTACGGTGTGCCTGTAAATTTTGCCGTTGAGGGCAACAAAATTTATTTCCATTGCGCTCCGAATTCGGGCTTGAAACTGAAAAATGTTGAATACAGCAACAAGGTTTCGTTTTGCACGGTTCAAAACAACAGAATTGACGGTGCAAAGCTGACTTCAAAATACGAAAGTGCGGTTGTGTTCGGTACGATTGCAAAATCGGTTGAAAACAAGAACAGAGGTCTTGAACTGATTGTTGAAAAATATGCTCCTGAATTTATCGAAAGCGGAAAAAGGTGCATAGAGAAATCGGGCAGTATGACAGGCGTTTATGAAATCACAATCGAAAAAATCACGGGCAAGGAAAATAAATAGTTTATTTATAACCTTTAAGGGCAGAATATGAAAGAGGTGAGTATATGAAAATTCTTGTTGTTTTTACGGGCGGTACAATCGGCTGTGTGCGTAAGGGCGAGGTGCTTTCGCCCGACAATGAGCAGAAATATATGCTCACGCAGATGTATCTTGACAGGTACGGCGATGTTGATTTTGACACGGTTGAGCCTTATACCGTCCTCAGCGAAAATCTTGAGGGCTGTCACATGAACAGGCTTGCCGACTGTCTGCAAAGCTATGATTTGAACAGCTATGACGGCATTGTTGTAACTCACGGAACGGACACTTTGCAATACACATCTGCATTTCTTGCTTATATTTTTGACGGCTTAAATGTGCCGATTGTGCTTGTTTCGGCAAATTATCCGCTTGATGACAAGCGTTCAAACGGCTTTGATAATTTTGTCGGTGCGATTGACTTTATAAAATCGGGCAGCGGAAACGGTGTTTTTGTTTCGTATAAAAACGCCGATTTGCCTGTGACAATTCACAGAGCTTCAAGACTGCTTGCACATTCGGCATACAGCGACGAACTGCACAGCATTTTTGACGAAAGCTACGGTAAAATTCAGAACAGAATTTTTGTGAAGAATACCCGTTACAAGGCATTAAAAAGCGAGTTCGCTTTTGATGAAAGCGTCCGAATTTCGGATAACAGCAATGTGCTGAAAATTTCCGCAACGGTCGGTATGCAGTACCCTGAAATTACGGAAAATGTAAAAGCCGTTCTGCTTGAGGGATTCCATTCGGGTACGCTGAATACTGACGGCAAGGCCTTGAACGACTTTTGTCAAAAAGCAAAAGAAATGAATATTCCCGTATTTTTGACGGGTGCGTGCAAGGGCTTTTGTTACGAAAGCAAGCTGAAATTTGACGGGCTTAATATAAAAGTTCTGCCTCCTGCATCACCGATTGCAATGTACATCAAGCTGTGGCTTTTGCCGAAAAGTGAATTTGACAAGGCTTTTTTGCCCTGTGCAGAAGATTTTTAATGACCAAAACAATTTCTAATATTGACTTATAAAAACAAATTCTTCATCTAAAAATTAAGGAGGAAAAATGAGAAAAAGTTTAGCACTGACAATTTCGTTAATTATTGTGTGTCTGTTTGCAGTAGGTTGTTCACAGGGCGATTTGAAGCCGAACGACAGTATTGCAACTGAAATAAGCAAAATTCAGAATACCGAAAAGGGAATTTCACTTGATTCATATGCAGACAGTTGGGATAATGTGCTGATTGATTCATCATATGATGTTAAAACAGCTGTCGAAAATCTAAAAATCAAAAATGCCGAAAAACTGTCGGTTACAGGTGTTGACGATACATTGGTCATTGCTTTTATCAAAGATAATTCAATTACCGAATACGCTTTGATTGATAACAAAAACAAAGAAGTGTTTGATATTCTTTTTGATTATATGTATCAAAACACAAACAAAATTTATCCTAAAGGAACACTGTTTGAGAAAAATTAACAAAACCGCATAAATAAAAATAAGGACAAATGACTTGATGACTGTCATTTGTCCTTTTGTGTTATTGTATGAAATTATTCGTCTTTGCCGTTTTCTTTAAAATTATCTTCCGTAATGTTATAGGTTGCACCGACAACTTCCTGAGTAAGATACTTTTCGTTTTCGGCAAGCTTTTCCGAACGGTTGTCTGCCTCCTCATTTTCTTTACCCGGCCATTTCTTGTAAACCACCTTTAGAAGAATAGGTGTTGCAAGCGATGAAACGATGATAAGAATAATAATCGGAGCGAAGAACTGCGGTGCCATAAGACCTGTGTCAAGTCCCTTCTTGGCAACGATAAGACCGACCTCACCACGGTTCATCATACCTACGCCGATTTTGAGCGAGTCGGGCATATTGAATTTGCAAAGCTTTGCCGTACCGCCGCAGCCGATAACCTTTGTCAAAAGTGCAACTGCAACGAGTGCAATTGAGAACCAGAGCATTGAAAGGTTAAAATCGTTAAAGCTTGTCTGAAGTCCGATGCTTGCAAAGAATACAGGACCGAAAATCATATACGAGCTGACATCCATTTTTCTTTCGATGTACTGTGAATCCTTGATGTTACAGAGGATAATACCTGCAACATATGCGCCTGTGATGTCTGCAATTCCGAAAAATTCTTCCGCACAATATGCACACGCAAAGCAGAGAACAAGACCGAAAATCGGGATTCTTCTTGAGTGCGGCCAGAGTTTGTCGAGCCACTTGAAGAGAAAATAAAGTGCAAAGCCGAGTACAAGTGCAAGAACAAAGAAAAGTACAATGTTGATGCAAACCGATGCCGGCTGAACATCCGGGCTTTTGAAACCGATTACAACGGTGAGAAGTACGATGCCGATAACATCGTCTATAATTGCGGCTGAAAGAATTGTTGTTGCAACCCTTCCTTTCAGGTGTCCCATCTCTTTAAGAGCCTGAACAGTGATACTAACCGAGGTTGCCGCAAGAATTGTTCCCATAAATACAGCCTCAAGCATCGCAAGGTCGCCGTCGCCAAAACCGAATCCAAGGTAAACAGCCGCACCGCCTGCAACCGAAACGATTACACCGGCAAACGCGACAAGCAGGGCAACAGGTCCTGTTTTGATAAGCTCTTTAAGGTCTGTACCCAAACCTGCCGAGAACATCAGCAAAATAACGCCGATTTCAGCCATACCTGAGATGAACCCGTCATACGATACAAAATTGAGCATGCAAGGTCCTACGATAAGACCTGCAATAATCTCGCCTACAACCTGCGGCGCACCGAGCTTTCTGGCAACAATACCAAGAAGCTTTGCGGCAACAAGGATTATGGCAAGATTTTTTAAAATATCCAGTGTGTTAATTTCCATAACTTCCTTTTCGGACAGACTTCAAACACCGCTGTCACGGCAGTCTGACCGACTCTCCTTTCTCTCTTATAAAACCGAATATATTCTATCACAATCGACAGCAATTTTAAATAAATATTTTCAACTTCGACAAAAATCGCATTTTGCACAAATGAATGAAATTTTCAACTTTAAAAATGTACAAAAAAGTCACTCATATACATTTTCACACACTGCCGTCTTTAAGAACAGGAATGTTTTCTTTTATGAGTTTTGCCATATGTCCTGAAATTACAGAAACCGATTCGATGAGTTCCGTGGAGTAATCGTTTGTATCTGCCTGATTTTCAACAAAAGCGTAGTAACCGCCGTAGATTGCATAGTCGAGAATTGTGCAGAATTTTTTATCGTTTATATATTCGGGATGATTTTCAAAAGTCATTTTCTTTAATGATTTAGAAATCTTCACGATAAGGTTAGGATGTTGTGAACCCGAAAATACCGTGTCAATCAATTTCTTGTTTTCAGCCATCGCCTCCAAAAGACTGCGATAAAATTTTACCGGTTCGTCAATCATCATCTGCGGATTGGTTATTGTGCTTACAATGCCGTCAACAACCGAACTTTCAATTTTATCCGAAAGGTCAAACATATCTTCATAATATGTGTAGAAAGTTGATTTGTTAATGAGTGCTTTTTCGCAAAGTTCCTTAACCGTAATTTTGCGGAGTTCCTTTTTTGAACGCAAGTTTACAAATGCGTCAAAAATACTATTCTTGCTTTTTATGACTCTAATATCCAAAGATAATCACCTGATTTTAAAATTAGTCGGTTTTCCAACGAAAGTAGCGTAATTGTCGCTTGTTTATGCTTTCGTTATTGTATATTATAACAGTATGGGATAAGTGTGTCAAAAATAAAAATTACGGCTGAAACACGCATTCTCTGACTATTTTTTGGAACGATTTTCACAGCAACTGACAATATTTCAGACAAACCGACAAAATTATTTACATAAAATTCGTTTTTACCACTTGTATATTTGGTGAAAATATATTATACTATACTTGTATTATTGAAGAACTGCCTACAATCGCAGAAAAGAGGGTTACTATGGCTTTTAAAATTAATGACGAAAGAGCGCCGCTTGATCAGTTTTTACAGGGCGAATCTGTTCGTGCTTATGAATTTTTAGGCTCACACTTTGTGAACTGGGACGGCCGTGACGGTGTAGTGTTCAGAGTATGGGCGCCGAACGCATTGTCAGTTTCGGTAGTCGGTGATTTTAACGACTGGAACAATGACGCAAACTTTATGTACAAGATTTCAGACGGCGGTGTCTGGGAATTGTTTATCGAGGGTATCTCCGAGTTTGCGTGCTATAAATATTGTGTTGAAACTCCGTGGCATGAGAGAAGACTCAAGACCGATCCTTATGCTTTCCATTGCCAGACTCGTCCCGACAACGCATCTCGTGTTTATGAGATTGACGGTTACGAATGGCACGATGAAGAGTGGTATGACTACAAAAAAGAGCATCCGCACAAGAGTATGCCTATCAATGTTTACGAAGTAAACGCAGGCTCTTGGCGTAAGTATGAGGATGGCAATGTTTTCAGCTATCGCAAACTTGCGGACGAGCTTATTCCTTATGTTAAAAATATGGGCTATACTCACATTGAGTTTATGCCTCTTACAGAATATCCGTTTGACGGAAGCTGGGGCTATCAGGTAACAGGCTACTTTGCCGCAACCTCTCGTTACGGTGAGCCGAAAGACCTTATGTACTTTGTTGACAAGTGTCACGAAGAGGGCATCGGTGTTATCCTTGACTGGGTTCCTGCCCACTTCCCGAAAGACGCACACGGCCTTGGCAGATTTGACGGCACAGGCTGTTACGAATACGAAGATCCCCGTATCGGTGAACACAAGGAATGGGGTACATATATCTTCAATTACGGCAGATATGAGGTAACAAGTTTCCTCCTTTCATCTGCAATGTTCTGGCTTGACAAGTATCATGTTGACGGTATCCGTGTTGATGCCGTTGCATCAATGCTTTATCTCGACTACAACAGAAATGACGGTGAGTGGATTGCAAACGCATACGGCGGAAGAGAAAACCTTGTTGCCGTTGATTTCCTGCAGAAGCTCAACACGGTTGTGCATATGTTCCACCCCGAGGCTATGATGATTGCCGAAGAGAGTACAGCTTGGCCGAGCGTTACTCGCTATCCGATTAAGGATATGGGTCTTGGCTTTGACTACAAGTGGAATATGGGTTGGATGAACGATATGCTTTCGTACATCTCACTTGATCCGTTGTGGAGGAATTATCACCACGACACCCTTACTTTCAGTATGGTTTATGCTTTTTCCGAGAACTTTATGCTCCCGATTTCTCACGATGAGGTTGTTTATGGCAAGGGTTCTCTCATCAATAAAATGCCCGGCGACTACGATATGAAGTTCAGCGGGGTGAGAGGTTTCATAGCGTATATGATGGCTCACCCGGGTAAGAAGCTTATGTTTATGGGCAGTGAAATCGGTCAGTTTGACGAGTGGAATGCGAACGAGGAGCTTGAATGGAATCTCCTTTCCTATGAAAAGCACCGTCAGCTCAACCACTTCTTTGCAGAAGCCAACAAGTTCTATCGTGATGTTCCTGCTATGCACGAAAACGATTACGATTGGGACGGCTTCCAGTGGATTGCGCTTGATGATTACAAGAACAGCATCATTTCATTCCGCAGAATTGCTTATGACGGCAGTGAAATCATCTGCGTTTGTAACTTCCAGCCTGTTCAGCACGATAACTATGTTGTCGGTGTGCCTGAATACGGTATCTATGAAGAAGTGTTCAACTCCGAGGCTGAAGAATTCGGCGGTTGCGGAATCAGAAACGAGGGCGAAATCAAGGCTAAAAAGAAGAAAGACCACGAACTTAATTACTCAATGGAAATCACAGTTCCTCCGCTTGCTGTTATGTACTTCAAGCTCAAGAAGAAACTTGCTCTTCCTGTAAAGAAAAAGACTACTGCAAAAAAGGACGCTGCTCTTGCAAAGCTTAAAGCCGAAAAGGCAAAGAAAGCCACAAAAGCTGCACCCAAAAAGGTAGAAAAGGCTGAAAAAACAGAAGAGGTAAAGGCTGAAACAACAACTAAAAAGGTTGAAAAGAAAGTGGAAACTGCTCCAAAAAAGACTGTTAAAAAGGCAGTAAAGGAAGAAGCTCCGGCTTCTGCAAAGGTTGAAAAAACAGCCGAAAAGGCAGAAAAGACAGTTAAGACTGAAAAGGTTGAAAAAGTTGTAAAAACCGAAAAAGCCGAACCGGCTGTAAAGGCTGAAAGCAAAACCGTAAAGGCAGAAAAGCCTGCTGAAAAGAAAACAACAGCCAAAAAGTAATTAAACATTGCAAATCATTTGTGCCGACAGATTTTTCTGTCGGCATTTTTGTTTGTCTAAATTCATTCAAATCCAATTACGAACAAAATTTTTGTAAAGTCTATTGTTATTGTGACCGTATTTGTGGTATAATCATTTAAATACGGAGTGCCGAATTTTGCCATTTGATTGGTACAAAATTGTCGGCTTTGATAACTATTGATTATTACGGAGAATTGAATATGAAAATCGACAACAAAAAGGCAAGAATAATTCTTGCGGTTATTATTGCGGTGAGCCTTGTCATAAGCACGGTTTATATGTTTACAAAACAGGGCTTTCACGAGGACGAACTTCTGACTTATAATCTTGCCAATTCGTCAAAACAGCTAAATGTTGACGGCGGCTGGAACAGTCCCGAAGATTTCAACGAATATCTTGCTGTGTCGCCTGATGACAGGTTCGACTATGCGCAGGTGTATCAAAATCAGATTATAGATGCGTCGCATCCGCCGCTTTATTATGCGCTTGTTCACACGGTTTGTTCATTCTTTCCGGGTGTGTTCTCAAAATGGCTTGCCTATTCAATAAATGTGCTTGCTATGGCGGGAATTTTGATTTTGCTTTATAAAATCGGACGAAAAATCACGGGCAATAATTTTTATGCTCTAATCGGTGTGGGTGCGTATGCTCTGAGCATTGCGTGTATCACCACAACAATTTACCTGAGAATGTACGCAACGCTTACTTTCTGGGTGCTTGCGTTTGTTTATATGAGCATAAAGCTCTATGAAAAGAAGAACACAGTCAGCATAAAGGACTGCATTTTGCTTGCATTTATCGTGCTTTGCGGTGTGCTTACCCAGTATTATTTTATCCTCTTTGCAGGACTTACAGGACTTGTTTTCCTTGTGTTCAAAATCAAAGAAAAGTGCGGCAAAGACCTTATCAAGTACATCATTGCGGCTGTTGTGGGCGCAGGACTTGCACTCTGCATTTATCCGTACATAATTTCAAATGTACTCGGCGGTAACCGTGGAATGAGCTCGCTCGATATGTCGGCACTTGATATGATTACCATAGTAACCTATGTTTTCTACAAGCTTTGCACATATGTTCAGATTCTTGCAAAGGATATGTTCATCAATCAGGTCTGGCTGCTCGGACTTTGCACAGCCGCCGTTATCGGCTTTGGAATTTACTTCCGCTTTGTGAAAAAGGTAAAAATCCCGAAAAAAGCTATGTTTGCTGTAATCCCTGCAATTTGCTATTTTATCGGCATTTCACTTGTTTCACCGTTTAACAGCGACCGCTATGTTATGGCGTCACTTCCGCTGATTGCAATGCTTTTTGCATTTTCATTCATCAGAATTTTCTCACTTTTCAAGAGCCAAAAGATAAAACTTGCCGTGCCTGTGTGCATTTTGCTTGCGTCAATTACAGCGTTTGTTACGGTTAAGCCTTATTACACATACGGCAAAACAAATCTCTATGAGCCAAAGACAGACAACTGCGTTTTTGTTGGAACTGCAATGCTTGAATGGAACAAGTGCATTGACAAGTTTATGAACTACGACAGCACAATGATTGTTCAGAGTTCAAAGTTTTCTCCGACTCTCGGTGATGAGCTTGAAGAATTTGCCGAAAAACGAGGAGTTATCACCAACGGAAAGGTTTCTTCGCTTGCCGAGGCGTTTATGTTTAACGGCGACACAAATAAGCAGGAAACCGACAGCATGGAAAAACTCAAAACGGACAAAAAGCTTGCGTCACTTGACGAGGTAACGGTTTATGTTTCCCGTCTTGCCGACAAGGACGATGTGCTTAAATACATTACAGAAAATACAAAATTCAAAAATTATGAGCTTATTCAGGCTGACTACAGCTTTGAAGATTTCTACAACTGGTACGACTATTTTGTTGAAACCGAGTCGTATTGCAGCGTTTATCGTTTTTATTAACAGAGGTGTTAAAAATGAATTCGGATAAAATTGATCGCAAAAATTCTATCGGTGTAGCATTTTCGGGCGGCGGACTTCAGGGTATCGCTCACATAGGTGCTGTTCAGGCTCTTTATGAACTCGGAATCCATCCGCAGTATGTTTCGGGTACAAGCTCGGGTGCGGCAATGGCGGCAATCGTTGCAATGGGTTGTGATGCCGATGAAATGAAAAGAGTTGCCAAAAAGCACTGGAAAACTCTTGCAGAAATCGACAACGGACTTATTTTCAAGGCTCTTGCACAGTTTATTCTCAATAAAAAGATTCAGAAAGACGGCATCAAGTCGGGCGAACTGATTGAAGATGTTATCCGTGATATTATGAATGAAAAGAGTATTACAGGCTTTGAAAATCTGCCGATTAACCTTTCAATCTGTACGGTTGACACGCTTACAACCGATGAATGTATTTTTACAACCAAGGAAGAAAATCTTGAAAACGAGCATATTCACTACATAACAGGCGCTCCGCTTGAAACTGCTGTTCGTGCAAGTATGTCGTTCCCTGCAATTTACACAACCTGTCCTTATGACAAGTACAACTTCATTGACGGCGGTTCAAAGGACAATTTGCCTGTAAAGATTTTGCGTGATATGGGTGTGGGCAAGGTTCTTGCAATCGGTTTTGATATTATGACCTACAATCCCGACGCAGGCCTTGGCGGTCTTATTAAGGTTATTTGGCGTGCGCTTGATGTTTATTCAATTGACGGTACAAGAGAGTCAAAGAAAATGGCTGACCTTGCAATTGATATCAAAAATGAAAACACACAGCTTTTCTCAATGGACAGCGTTGATGAAACCATTCAGGAGGGCTACGATGCGATTATGGCTCACAAGGACGAAATTTTAAAGGTTTTCGGTGAGCAAAACAGTGCGGAATAATTAAGATTAAAGAGGACTTCTTTTTTGAGAAGTCCTTTTGATGTAGATGAAACGAGGATTTTATGTTAAAAATTTTGAATAAAACCCGAAAGGTATCGGGCAAAATGTCCGTACCAAAACAAATTATGACAACATTCTTTGCTCTGCTTTTTGGCGGTGGCATGGGAATTGTCGCAAAGTTTCTTGATTTGAACAGACTGCCGAGCTTTCTCGATTGGCTTGATTTGTCAAACTTTTTGGGCAGAACAGCACCGTGGATTTTTATTGCCGTGTGCCTTGCCGTATTCAGCAAATCCCCCTTAAAAGCAGGAATTAATGTTTTTGCGTTTTTTGTGGGAATGTTAATAGGGTACTATGTGTGGACAAGTGCTTTTGCAGGCTTTTATCCCGATATTCCGTACCTTATGAGGTGGCTGATTCTTGCTGTTGTATCGCCGTTTTTGGCATTTCTGATTTGGTATGCAAGGGGACGGGGTGCGCTTGCAATCGGAATTTCTTCCGTACTCATAGCAATATTCTGTTGCTTTGCGTTTAATCTCAACTTTGCCGATTTCAGAATTTTGTACTTTCCCGAATTTGTCCTTTGGCTTGCAAGCATCGGAATTTTGTTCAAGGATGTAAAGCAGAGTGCATTTTCTCTGCTGATTTCAATTCCCGTTGCCCTTTCGCTCGAATACACAGGACTTCTCGGAATCATCGGCATTGGTTGATATTTTTAAATCTCTGTTGTATAATCTAAGTGCAGATTATTTGTATCTCTAAAGTGATGTAAATAATCATAGAAATTCAAAATGAGAAAAATGTGAAAAATTTGCAGGAGGGTGATTTTGTGGATATCAGCGTTGGCGACAGAGTTGAGATGAAAAAACAGCACCCATGCGGTTGCAAAACCTTTGAAATTCTGCGTGTGGGAATGGATTTTAAGATAAAATGCGAAAAATGCGGCAGAGAGGTTATGGCGCCCCGTGCAAAGATTGAAAAAAATATTAAAAAAATTTTGACGGAGTAAGATATATATGTTTGAAAAAATCGAAATATTTGACAAAAGGTACTCCGAGCTTTCCGAAAGGCTCTACCAGCCGTCAGTAGCGGGCAATCCCGAGGAATATCAGAAAATTATGAAGGAAATCAAGTCGATTGAAGAAATCGTTTTGACCTATCGTAAATACAAAGAGGCTGTTCAAACCGAAAAAGACAGCCTTGAAATTCTTGAGGAAACAAGCGACAAGGAGCTTAAAGAGCTTGCTCAGGCTGAACTTGACGAGGCTAAGGATAATATTGAAAGCCTTTCGGAAGAGTTGAAAATTCTGCTTTTGCCGAAAGATCCGAATGATGAACGAAATGTTATCGTTGAAATCCGTGGCGGTGCAGGCGGTGAGGAGTCGGCTCTGTTTAGTGCGGTTCTGTTCAGAATGTACTCGATGTATGCCGAAAAGAAAGGCTACAAGATTGAAGTTATCAATGCCAACGAAACCGAAATCGGCGGTTACAAGGAAATTTCCTTTATGATTGAGGGAGAGGGTGCATACTCACGCTTTAAGTACGAAAGCGGTGTTCACCGTGTTCAGCGAGTACCCGAAACCGAAAGTCAGGGCAGAGTTCACACATCGACAACAACCGTTGCGGTTTTGCCCGAGGCAGAAGATGTTGAGCTTGAAATTGATCCGAATGACCTCAAAATCGACACCTTCCGTTCAAGCGGCGCAGGCGGTCAGCATATCAACAAAACAAGTTCCGCAATCCGAATCACTCATCTTCCAACAGGTATGGTGGTTGAGTGTCAGGACGAGAGAAGTCAGTACAAGAACAAGGACAAGGCTCTTAAAGTTCTCAAAAGCCGACTTCTCAAGGAAAAACAGGACAAACAGGCGAGTGAAATTGCCGAAAACAGAAAAATGCAGGTAGGTACGGGCGACCGCAGTGAGCGAATCCGCACATATAACTATCCGCAGGGCAGAGTAACCGACCACAGAATCGGTCTTACTCTCTACAAGCTTGAAGAAATTCTCAACGGCAGCCTTGACGAAGTGATTGACGCACTCGTTGCCGCAGACAGAGCCGAAAAGCTCAAAGAAAGTATGGAAAAATAATCCGGTGATAATTGTGAAAACATTGTTGTTAAAAAATACAGAGGAAGATATAAAAACCGCCGCAGAGCTGCTTAAAAACGGCGGTGTTGTAGGAATCCCGACCGAAACAGTTTACGGACTTGCGGCTGACGCACTCAACCCCGAGGCCGTAAAGAAGATTTTTAAAGCAAAGGGCAGACCCGGGGATAATCCGCTGATTGTCCACATCTGCGATTTTTCTGATATTGAAAGACTTAACCTTGTGACGAAAATCCCCGACACGGCAAAAAAACTCGCCGATGCGTTCTGGCCCGGACCGCTCACAATGATTATGAAGAAGTCGGATGTTATTCCGAATGAAGTTTCGGCAGGACTTGACACGGTTGCAATCCGTTTTCCGAGCCACAAAACCGCACAGGCAATTATCCGTGAATCGGGTACAGTTCTTGCCGCACCTTCGGCAAATATTTCGGGCTCACCCAGTCCGACAACCGCACAGCATGTTATGAACGATATGGACGGCAAAATCGACGCTGTTCTTGACGGCGGTGCAAGTGAGGTAGGTCTTGAAAGCACGGTAATCACACTTGCAGGAGCTGTTCCGAGGGTACTTCGCCCGGGCGGAATTACGGTTGAAATGCTCGAAAGTGTTCTCGGCAAGGTTGAAGTTGATGATGCGGTTTTGCACAAACTTGCAGACAATGTAAAGGTTGCAAGCCCCGGTATGAAGTACAAGCACTATGCGCCAAGGGCGAGAGTAATACTTCTTAATTGCAGCGATGAGCAATATATTGATTATGTAAACAAAAAGGCGGCAAAGGGAGTTGCGGCACTCTGTTGTGACGAGGATATTCCGCTTTTGAAAACTCCCGTTTTCTCTCTCGGAAAACGAAACGACTATACAAAACAGGCTCACACGCTTTTTGACGAACTCCGCAGAATTGACGAGGATGACAGCGTTAAGGTTGTCTATTCAAGACTTCCCAAGACTGACGGTGTGGGTATGGCTGTTTACAACCGACTTATAAGAGCGGCAGGCTTTGAGGTGATTGACCTTGAACAGAATTAAAATTGTCGGTCTTACGGGACAGAGCGGTGCGGGAAAAAGCACGGTTTCGGCATATTTTGCCAAAAACGGAATGTGCGTTATAAATGCTGATGAGATTGTAAAAAATCTTTACACTCCCGATTCCGTGTGCTTAAAGGCTGTTTCGGGTGTTTTCGGTCAGGACATTATTCTTTCTGACGGCAACATTGACAGACCGTTGCTTGCCAAAAGGGCATTTTCAAGCAAAGAAAACACACATCTGCTCAATTCAATTGTTCATCCGTTTGTTACATATGAATTTATGCAGATGGTGAAACAGGCTCAGACAGACGGCAAAAGCGTTGTGATTTATGACGCTCCTCAGCTTTTTGAAAGCGGTGCCGATGTGTTTTGTGACCTTATTGTAAGCGTTACCGCTAAAAAAGAGATAAGGCTTGAGAGAATCTGCAAGAGGGATAACATTGACATTTCCCGTGCAGAGCTAAGAATGTCTGCACAGCTTGACGAGGAATTTTTCAGAAGTCACAGCGACATTGTCATTGAAAACAATTTTTCTATAGAGCAAGTTGAGCTTGCCGCACAAAAGGCGGCAGATGCGATAAACAACCTGATGAGGTGATAGAATGCCCCAATCAAGGCAATATAAAAAGAAAAAAAGTGCAGGAAAGGCGATTTTGATATGGATAATTGTGCTTGCAATTCTTGCGGCGGCAGTATTTGTGTTTGTTTCGGTCTTTTACGAGGACACAAAGAAAAAGCTTGATGAGATGAATTATCCACGCACCTACAGCACATATGTTGAAAAAGCCGCCAAGGATTATGACCTTGATCCTGCGTTGATATATGCCGTAATCCACACGGAAAGCGGATTTGACCCGAATGCTGAATCAGGTGTCGGAGCAAAAGGCGTTATGCAGATGATGCCCTCGTCTTTTGAGTGGCTGCAGGAGCAAAGAGGTTGTGCGGGACAGTACACCGAGGATGACCTGTTTGATCCCGCAATCTGCATTGATTACGGAAGTTATCTTTTAAAATATTTTTATGATTATTACGGCACTGAACGCTCGGCAATTGCCGCATATAATGCCGGCTTTGTTGTGAGTGACTGGCTTAACGACACAAATTACAGTTCGGACGGAAAAAACCTTGATTCTATTCCGTATCCCGAAACAGAGAATTATGTTGACAAGGTTGAAAGTGCCAAGGAAATGTATATAAAACTTTATTATTCATAATCTAACTAAGTGCAGAGATGTTCCGATGCCTTTGGCGGCGGATTTCAAAATAAAATGGTTTTGCCGTGTTTTACGGCACAGAAAGGACGGTTATTATGGCTGAAGAAAAGTCAAAGACAACTTTATTAAAGGAAAAAATTATGATGACCGAACCGAAGGGCGTTAAGGCTCTTTCGGAGGAAGAAATTAAAAAGGCAGACAGCTTTTGCGATGGTTACAAAAAGTTTCTCGACAACTCACCCGTTGAGCGTGAGGCTGTTCGCTACACTGTTGAACTTGCCAAAAAAGCAGGTTTTGCAGAGTATGAGCAGGACAAAGAATACAAGGCAGGCGACAGGCTTTATTATGTAAACCGTGACAAGGCTGTTGCTCTTGCCGTAATCGGTAAAAACGGCGTTAAGAACGGTGCAAGGCTTGCAATTGCTCATATTGATTCCCCGAGAGTTGACCTCAAACCGAATCCTCTTTTTGAGGCAAACAATCTTGCTTTCTTTAAGACTCATTACTACGGCGGTCTTAAAAAGTATCAGTGGACAACAATCCCACTTTCACTCCACGGCTCTGTTGTAAAACTTGACGGCACAAGAGTTGACATTTGCTGGGGCGATGATGAGAACGAAAGCTGTTTCTGCATTACAGACCTTCTTCCGCACCTTGCAAGGGAGCAGGCTTCAAAGCCTATGGCAAAGGCAATTGAGGGTGAAAACCTCAATGTTATCCTTGGTTCTCGTCCGTATGATGCAGACAGCGAGGAAAAGGACCTTGTAAAGCTTAATGTAATGGCTATTCTCAATGAGAAGTACGGCATTTGCGAGGGCGACTTCCTTTCGGCTGAACTTTGCCTTATTCCGTCATTTAAGTCAAGAGATATTGGCTTTGACAGAAGTATGATTGGTGGATACGGTCACGATGACAAGGTTTGTGCTTATCCTGCGGTTATGGCTGCACTTGATGTTGAAACTCCTGAGCAGACTTGTATCACATATCTTACAGACAAAGAAGAAACAGGCAGTGACGGCAACACAGGTATGCAGAGCGACTTCCTCCGTTTCTTCATCTATGACCTTGCTAAGCAGGACGGTGTTGACGGCTACCGTGTTCTTTCAAAGAGTACCTGCCTTTCTGCCGATGTAAATGCCGCATTTGACCCGACTTATGCGTCTGCATATGAGGCTAACAACTGCTCATACATTAACAACGGTGTAATTATTTCAAAATACACAGGTCACGGCGGAAAGTATGACACATCAGATGCGTCTGCCGAATATATGGGAAAAATCAGAGCTATGCTTGAGAACAACGATATTCTCTGGCAGGTCGGTGAACTCGGCAAGGTTGACGGAGGCGGCGGCGGAACAATCGCAAAGTATGTTGCCAATATGAATGTCGATGTAGTTGACCTCGGCGTTCCCGTGCTTTCAATGCACGCTCCGTTTGAAATTGTTTCTAAGACAGATGTTTATATGGCATACAGAGCATTCTTCACATTTTTTGACACTAAAGACTAATTTCCGAAAAAATTAAAAAAAGACTTGATTTTTGAATTAAGTTGTGTTATCATACTACTTGCGGCTGATAAATAGCCGCATATGCGCCGGTAGCTCAGCTGGATAGAGTGTCTGACTACGAATCAGAAGGTCGGGAGTTCGAGTCTCTTCCGGCGCGCCAGAAAAAGCCACATTTGTCGTTGACAAGTGTGGCTTTTTTAACGAAATAAATCTTTGCAGATTTGTGAAATACGCTTTGCGTGTGAAGTATTACTTCGTAATGTGAAATGTGCCAAGGCACGAGAGATTTATTTCATTTCACTTGATGCAACGCATCAAATTTCACAATAACCGAGAGTTATTATTTCACATCCGTAGGATATTTCACTTTAAAGATAAATTTAAAATCAAAGTAATTTTGATGCGTGATATAACTTCTAACAAAATAACTCAAGATATAAAGAGCTAATTGTTTTTCAATGTAAAAGATTTTTAATTAACAACCATTTCGCAAGTGGTGTTTTTTATATAGCTTTTAATTGTTAAATAGGTACTACAACATCGCAAATATGAATAAAATTTTGTGTACAGTGTGTAGAGAATGAAAATTATTGTGTACATTGGCTTAAAAATGCGGATTATATTTCCTAATTTCGGCATTTCGACTCTTTGATTTCAAAACATTTTATGATACAATATAAGAAAGTGGTTACAAATTGGTAACAACCGCTTTGAAATTCAAAAAAAGGAGTGTTTCTTTGCGAAATGTTTTAAAAAGAACTTTTAACAAGAAGATTTCTGCGGCAGTCCTCACAGCTGTAATGCTGTTTGTATCGGTCTTTTCAATGTCAATGATTGCAGATGCAGCCTCATTTTCACCAAGACTTTCTGCCCCAAGTTCAAGCAACAAGTATTATTACAGTAATTTAAATGTATTTTATAAGTACGGTTACGGTATGCCGAACTGTACAGCATACGCTTACGGCAGAGCTTATGAAATTCTTGGCACTGAACCGAAGCTTTCATGGAACAATGCCGAACAGTGGTACGGCTACAACAAGGCTAACGGCTACTACAAGTATGGTCAGACTCCAAAGGTTGGCGCAATTGCCTGTTGGGCATACAGCAGTGGCGGCGGACATGTTGCCGTTGTGGAAAAAGTAGAAAACGGTGTGATTACACTTTCAAACTCCGCATACAGCGGTACAAATTTCTACCTTTCCACAGCGAGTATCTCCGACCCGAAGGTTGGCGGCAACAGCTGGTGGAACTTCCAGGGTTATATTTACCTTGGCGACTTCAGCGGTAGTACAAGCACTACTCAGACAACAACAAAGAAAGTAACCTATACAACAGGTACATACAAGACTAATGTATCAACTACACTCAATATGAGAAGCGGTGCGGGTACAAGCTATACATCTGTAGCATCTATTCCGAACAATGTGACACTTAATGTTACAAGGGTTTCGACAGCCGGCGGTTACACATGGGGTTATACCTCATACAACGGCAAGAACGGTTGGGTTGCACTTGATTACTGCAAGTTTGTTTCGGCAGCAACACAGCCGACAACTGCAAAACCTACAGTTCAGCCAACAACAGCAAAGCCGACTGTACAGCCGACAACTGCTAAGCCAACAGTTCAGCCAACAACAGCAAAGGCTACTCAGCTGGCAACAACAGTTCCTGCTACAACTGTTCAGCCAACAACAGCTCAGCCGACTACAGCTCCCGCAGCAGACGATGATGAATCATTTACAATCGGTGATGTAAACCTTGACGGAAGTGTTGATATTCTTGACGCAACTGAAATCAGCAGATTTGCCGTTTCTTCAGCAGCACTTTCCGATGTTCAGATGAAACTCGCAGATTTCAATCAGGACGGTGTGGTTAACATTGTTGATGCAACAGAGATTCAGAAAATAGTTATAAAAGGTTGACACTGAAAACAAAATTAAAACACGCTTTGTGGTTACAAGGCGTGTTTTTTGTTTGTGGTTTTCCGAATACGAAAAGGGTATGCCGTTTGCGCATACCCTTTTTGAGTTTAATAGGTTTAATATTTAAGCATTATGTCAACGAAAAATTCACCGTTATTGTTGCCTGCATCAAAAATTCCGTCATAGACTTCGGTTATGCTCTTCATGGAGTGAAGTCCGATGCCCTTGCCCTGATGCTTTGTGGACGAATAAGTTTCGCCGTCCATTTCCAAAGGCTTGCCGTAGTTGTTTGTTGAAACAATGTACAAACAGTCACCTTTTATTTCGGAAGTCAGGTTAAAATATCTTTTGCCTTCTTCTATTGTACAGCAACCGTCAATTGCGTTTTCAAGTATGTTGCCGAAAATACTGCAGAGGTCAACATCAAGAATTCTCGATTTGTCGGGCAAATCAATCCGCCAGTTAATGTCAACATTGTTCTCAATTGCCTGCTGACGGTAGTGGTTGAACAAAGCATTGAGTGCGTCACTTTTGCAGATTCGCACAGGCGCTGTTACAGTCAGCGAATTTTCATACTGGGAAATGTAGTCTTTCAGCGCCGAAAGATTTCCTTCATCGGCAAGTCGGCTTATAACATGAACCGAATGTTTAAAATCATGTCTTGCTTTTGAGGTGTATTTTATGTACGACTGCAACGATTCCGTGTAGCTTTTCTGAATTTCAAGAATATGGTTTCGCTCTGTAAGCTTTGTTTTCTCCATAGTCGTTTTGCTGAAAACATAGAATAATATGAATACTATAAGATACAATGCAAGCTCGAATATTGTGATGATAAAGCCCTTTGCATAAACCTTTCCAACACGAATATTTGCGTAGGAAATCGGTATGGTATAGATGTTTGATGCCATAAGTGCAATGGGCAAAATTGAGAACAAATACCATACCTTGCCGATATTTATGTTGTCAATCATCCATGCGTAATATTTTGTGAGCGGAAACAGCAGAGCCATTCCTGCAAGCGTCAGTCCCATTTGAATGATGTCATATGAGGTGTCGATTCCTCTTGAAATTTCTTCCTGAAAAAAAGCATTGATAAAATGTGCATACAGCGAAAAGAATGAAACCAGACAGCACACGCTTATAAAAACGAACAAACACCGTGCCGTTCCAACCTTTGTAACGCTCTTTAAAAAGAAGTAAAAAATTATGAGGTCGGGGAACAGGACAAGGTTCAGATTGTCAATGTGAAACAACATCATCGCAACCGCCGACAGCGAACCTATTACAAGAAACGAACACAGAAATGCGATTATTATTTTTGAAACGGGATAACGCAGTTGATTTTTCAGCGGTAAAAAGCAGAACAGTTCCGAAGGGATTATTATGGCAAAGCTGAACAATGTCTGAAAAAAATTTACGAGTGTGTCCATATTCACCTCCGCTGGTTTTCTCTGATTTTTTTGAACATATATTCACGGATGCTCTGTTCAATCCGAGTTTTTTCACGAATTTTAATCGGAAATCTTTCACCGTTGCCTGTAACACATACAGAGCCTTCAATGTCCTTTATGTAATCGGCATTAAGCACGATTCCCCTGTTTACGGGTATGAAACGGGTGTCATTGTCTGCAAGCTTGAGAAACTCTGCAATGGTCATTCGTGTGCGATATCTAAGTCCCGAAACAACGCCTATGTTAATGTAATGTGCATCGGATTCAACAGAAACAATTTCTTTAAGCGAAATCAGCGTGTTTCGGCGGTCGCACATAACTTCAATATATTTTGAATTATCCGATACATATGACGAGGCATCATCAAGTACCTTGTAAATCTGCTCAGCCTTGTAGGGCTTTGTTATGTAGTGAAAAGCGTGAACGGAAAATGCCTGCATCATAAAATCGGGGCTTGTTGTGACAAATACAATAATAATATCACGGTCTTTTTCACGAAGCTTTTCAGCCACGGCAATGCCGTTCATCTTCTCCATAAAAATATCTACAAAGGCTATTTTGTAGGTGTTTTCCTTGAATGAATTGAAAAAAGCTATTCCGTCAGGAAAACAATCAATCTGCACATTTTGCTTGTGTCCGCCAAAATATGCGTTGCAGATTGAGTAGAGAATGTCTGCCTGAGGCTTTTCGTCGTCAATAACTGCAATTTTCAAGATATCGCCTCCTTTGAAATAATTTAATTCGGAGCAATGATTAACTGCACTTAGATTATACCATAAATTTGAAAAATATTATATCCGATTGTCATATGTTTTTTGCCAAAAGATTGATGTTTGTGCCAAACTATTGAAATGTTGCATTAAATTGGCTATCATTGAAGCAAGCACGAAAATTGCGGTGTTTCCGCAAATCAAAATCGGAAAGAGGTAATCCACTATGACAAAAATTAAAAAGTTAGCTTTATTGCTCGCAATTTGTATGGTAGGCACAGTAGGTCTTGTAGGCTGCGGTAATGACGGTGGCTCATCAAGCAAAAACGAAAGTTCGGCATCACAAACTGCTGACGACAATGCAAACAGCGCAGATGACAGCGCCGCTGATTCAAAAGACGGCGATTCATCGGCAAGCGTGGTAGGTACTTGGACTGTTACCGCACTTGAGGGTACAGACGGTAAAGCGGTTTCAATTGATGACTACGCAACAGCAAACGGTGTTGACCCCGAAACTTTGAAATGTACATACACATTTGCAGATGACGGTACATTCTCAGGCGAAATGAGCGGTGTGACTGTTTCGGGCAATTACACATTTGAGGGTACAGATCTCGTTATGACAGTAGGCGAACAGCAGTTTAACTACACATATGACGCTGACAATGATATGCTCAAATACACAGATCCTAACACAGGCCTTTCAAGCTATTGCGAAAGACAGCAGTAATTGTAATCTAATCCCAATTTCCTAACACTACAAAAAACAACCGCTCACTTTCTTGATGGGCGGTTGTTTGCGTCTGATGATGCGGTTGTTGTTCTGTAGGGGCGTTCATCGGACGCCCTCAGGTAATCGTACAAATATTTTGATATTCAAAATTATATAAATAAAACATAGTTACCGCCATTTGATTTGTGTACAAACACAAATCAACCGTAGGGGAGAACCTTGTTCTCCCGCAAGTAACGGAACAAATTATATGTTAAAATATATTTTATAAATGTCGCAATGTAATTGTTCTACTGTAGCGGCGAACCGTGTTCGCCAATCGGTTTGTTTGCAAAAACAAACCGAACATATACACAGCTTTTGCTATATAAAAATGGTGTGTTAATAAACAGATAGTTTGTGTTAAGTCGAACCGATTTTACAATCGTTTCGATTTGCGAACGAGGTTCGCCGCTACAAATGAATACACATTTTTTATCAAATCAAAGAATTCAAATGAAACACATTATATCATCTAAGCGGGAGAACGAGGTTCTCCCCTACACGATAACGGCAATTTCCTGACATATAATTTATGCAATGTTACGCTCGGGAATTGTTGCTTTCACCTAACAAGACTAGCTACACGAATAGGGGACGGCGGCTCGCCGTGCGGACTTTTACAATTCTACGCTCGGGCATAATGTGCGTTTACTCATATAATGCCGATTCGTTGTTCAAACTGTTGATTTTTTGTGAATACCTGTGGCGTATTGAGCAGAGAAGCAAAAATCCGCCGAAGAAAAAAGCAAATAACAGTCCGTAAATTGACAATATGATGTTAAATACCGCATCAAAGCCTGTGGAAACTTCCAAAGCAAAAATGAGTAATGAAAAGAGTAAAATTACGAGTGCAGCCACTCCGTAAATGACGCTTGTTATGCTGAACAATTTGCGGATAATTTTCAGTGATTTTATTTTTTCGGGTGTTTCCTGAACAAATTCGCTGAAAACCTCTTCTTTTTTGCCTGTGAAATACAGAATTGTTCCTGCACCGTCATTTGTGTGGGGGATACTCTCGTAACCGCATTGAGCCGCAAAGGCTGTGAGTTCGGAGATTTTTTCCTTGTCCTCAGCATGAAGAATGGTAACATATTCGTCGGGTTCGGTTTTGACAAATGTGTACAGACTGCCGCACTTTATATAGACAAGTTTCCAACCCTTTTTATTCATTTCGTTAATCCAGTTTATTTCTTTTTCAAGGTCAAAAAATCCCTTGAAAACGGTTATTTTGTCTTTGTTATTTTTCATTGCAGTTTCCTCCCAAAATCTTTTTTCCGTTTTCTGCAAGTTCTTCAAGTCTGCAAAGTTCGGCTTTAAGAGCTTCAAGTCCCAAATCTGTGATTATATATTCTTTTTTCTTAGGTCCTCGTTTGCTGTCCTCGGTTTTATATTCCGCAATAAATTTTTTTTCGAGGAGTGCGCTGATTGCACCGTAAAGTGTGCCTGCGCCAAGGTTAAGTCTGCCGTTTGTCAGCGTGGTTACATTTTGCATTATCCCGTAGCCGTGCATAGGGGTTTGCAATGAAAGCAAAATGTAATATACAGCTTCGGTCAGTGGATTGCATTTTTGCACCGTAAATCCTCCTTTGTCTTTTGTCAGTATATCGTGACACGATATATCGCCTTACGAGTATATTATATCGTCAGGCGATATATTTGTCAATAGAAATTTTATTGTTAAAAATAAAAAACATCTGCCCGTTGATGTTGGACAGATGTTTTGAAAAATATTAAATAGGTCGGGCATTAGAGTTGTCTTAAAATTAAACTATCTTCACGACCTCAACTGCCCGACAGGGCAATTTCACCGTCCATAAGGACGATTTCACCTGACAAAGTCAGATTTCACTCGCCTATGGCGAATTTCACTGCCGCAGGCACGGCGGCTCGCCGTTAATTTACTTTATTTGTCGGAGTTCCGTTCAGAAAATTTTTGATGTTGTCCGAAACTATGCCCATAAGGCGTTCTCTGGTTTCAACGGGCGCCCATGCGATGTGGGGGGTGATTATGCAATTTTTTGCACCCATAAGAATGCAGTCCTCAACCATAGGCTCAACCTTGAGGGTGTCGATTGCCGCACCGCCGAGGTGACCGCTTTCGAGTGCCTCAAGCAAATCTTCTTCAACCATAACACCGCCTCTTGCCGTGTTTACGAACAATGCACCCTGTTTCATTTTGACAAAGGCATTTTTGTCAAACATATTTTCCGACTGTGGATTTAGCGGACAATGAACGCTTACAATGTCGCTTGTTTTAAGAAGTTCGTCAAATGAAACATCTTTGATTCCGTCAATATTTTTCGGAGTTCTGCTCGATGCGATTACATTCATATCAAAAGCGTTTGCAATTTTTGCAACAGCCTTTCCGATGTTTCCGAGTCCGACAATGCCGAGTGTTTTGCCTGCAAGTTCATTCAGCGGATATACAAACGGTGAAAAAGTTTTGCTTCTTTTCCACTTGCCGTCCTGAACAAACCGATTATATTCCGCAGTGTGATTGAAATGTTCAAGAATGAGCGCAAATGTGTGCTGTGCAACCGCATTTGTTGAATATGAACCTGCGTTGCAGACGGTTATGCCGTTTTTGGTGCAGTAGTCAAGGTCAATGTTGTTGTAGCCTGTTGCAAAAAGTCCTATATATTTCAGATTTTTTGCAAGTCGCATTGTGTGCGAATCAAGCAGAGTTTTGTTGCACACAACGATATCTGCATCTGCAATTTTCTCCGCAACCTCTTCATATTTCAAAAGACCGAACGACTCAACCTCGCCGAACCGATTAAGCACATCGGCATTTACAATATCGTCAAGAACAGTCTGTGCGTCTGTTAAAACTATTTTCATCTTATCACCTCGTTTTTTACTGACTATAGTATATACCGAAAAATTTTTCCTTGCAATCCAAATCGAAATTTTGTATAATATTTGTGCATAAATTGAAAGGAACGGTATGTTAATGTATAAAAATTATCTTTTTGATTTGGACGGAACTTTGCTTCCCATGGATATGGAAAAATTCGTAAAGCTGTATTTTTCATCGCTCTGCAAGCGTTGCACTCCTGTTATAAAAATCGAACCCGACGCCCTTATAAAGGCTATGTGGGCAGGTACTGACGCTATGACAAAGAACGATAACAGCCGTACAAACCGTGAGGTTTTCTGGGAAACAGCGGGCAAAGTCAGCGGTGCCGACCTTGAAAAGTTTGATGACCTTTTTACCGATTATTACGAAAACGAGTTTATCGTTCCGAAAGACGCCACAGGTTTTACTCCTTATGCAAAGAAAAGCATTGATTTCATAAAGAAAAACGGCGGCAGACTTATTGCCGCAACAAATCCGATTTTTCCGTTTGTTGCAACAAAACGCAGACTTGAATGGGCAGGAGTTTCTCCCGATGATTTTGAGCTTGTTACAACATACGAAAACTTTGGTTGCTGCAAGCCGAATCTGAAATATTTTGAAGAAATCTGCAAAAAGCAGGATATCAAGCCCGAAGACAGCATTATGATCGGCAACGATGTTGACGAGGATTTGTGCAGCGCAAAGCTTGGCTTTGATACATACCTTATTACCGACACAATTGTGAACAGAGATAATAAGGATTATTCAGACTACAAAAACGGCAGTTTTGAGGAATTTTACAAAGATTTTCTCAAAGGCGATTAAATATGATTATATTGTGCGGTCAGACGGCATTTTGCTTTGTCTGACCGCTTTTTCTGTGTGCATTTAATTTTACTTTTACAGAATACCTTTTAATGCCTTAAATGAAATAAAAAAATAGTCGAATGTGGTATTATGTGATGTGATACAGGTTATCAGACGGGATTTATTTTGTTTTATATCTTAATTAAGCAGGTGAATGAATTATGTCAGAAGTAATCAGAATTTTTGTTGAAAAAAAGGATGGCTTCAATGTTCTTGCAAAGCAGACGCTTTGGGACATCCGCCACAACCTCGGTATGAAGTCTGTCGAAGATCTTCGTTACATTGTGCGTTACGATCTTGAGGGACTTACTAAGGAAGAATATGACAAGGCGAAAACCATTGTTTTGTCAGAGCCTAATGCCGATGTAATCTATGAAGAAACTCTCCCGATTGAGGACGGCTGGAAGGTATTCGCAATGGAGTATCTCCCCGGTCAGTACGATCAGCGCGGCGACTCTGCCGAGCAGTGCGTTCAGCTTCTTATTCAGGGTGAGCGTTGCAAGGTTCTTACAGCAAGAGTAATTGCTCTCAAGGGCAATATTACAGATGAAGAGCTTGTAAAGGTTGAGGAGTACCTCATCAACCCTGTTGAAAGCCGCCTTGCATCTCTTGAAAAACCAAAGACTCTCGATATGGAAATTCCTGTTCCGGAAAATGTTAAGAGGGTAGAGGGCTTCATCGGTTGGAATGACGATGAGATGCAGAAGTATTACGATTCAATGGGTTTTGCAATGACACTTGCAGACCTCAAGTTCTGCCGTGATTACTTCAGAGATACAGAGCACCGTGATCCGTCGGTTACAGAACTTCGTGTAATTGACACATACTGGTCGGATCATTGCCGTCACACAACATTTCTCACAAGACTTGAAGAGATTGAGATTGAAAAATCTGCCCTCGGCAAGGTTATTGAGGACGCTCTCGGCGAGTATTATGCAACTCGTGATGAGGTTTACGGCAAGGATACAAAGAGAATCGTTTCACTTATGGATATGGCTCTCATCGGTATGAAGTCACTCAAGAAAAAGGGTCTTATCCCTGACCTTGATGAAAGTGAAGAAATCAATGCCTGCTCAATTCAGGTTCCCGTTACTATAGATGGAAAAACAGAACAGTGGCTCGTTCAGTTCAAGAACGAAACTCACAACCACCCGACAGAAATCGAGCCTTTCGGCGGTGCCGCAACCTGTCTTGGCGGTGCAATCCGTGATCCGCTTTCAGGCCGTTCATATGTATATCAGGCTATGCGTGTTACAGGCTCGGGCGATCCGACAATTCCTTTCAAGGATACAATGCACGGCAAGCTCCCCTCACGCAAAATTACAACAGGTGCCGCTCAGGGTTACAGCTCATACGGTAACCAGATCGGTCTTGCAACAGGTTATGTAAAAGAAGTTTACCATCCAAATTATGTGGCAAAACGTATGGAAATCGGTGCTGTTATGGGTGCTGCTCCCAGACGTGCGGTTATCCGCGAGAATTCTGATCCGGGAGATATCATTATCTTACTTGGAGGACGTACAGGACGTGACGGTATCGGTGGCGCTACCGGTTCTTCCAAGGTTCATACAGAAGCTTCTATTGAAGTGTGCGGCGCTGAGGTACAGAAAGGTAATGCTCCTACTGAGCGTAAGATCCAGCGTATGTTCCGCCGTGAAGAAGTCAGCCATATCATCAAGAAATGTAATGACTTTGGTGCAGGCGGTGTGTGTGTAGCTATCGGTGAGCTTGCAGACGGTCTTGCAGTTGACCTCGACAAGGTAACAAAGAAATATGACGGCCTTGACGGTACAGAGCTTGCTATTTCAGAGAGCCAGGAGAGAATGGCTGTTGTGCTCGACAAAAAGGATGTAGAAACCTTTATTGCCGAGGCAGAGAAAGAAAACCTTGAGGCAACAGCGGTTGCTGTCGTTACAGAAAGCCCAAGACTTACAATGACATGGAGAGGCGACAAGATTGTTGACCTCAGCAGAGAATTTTTGAATACAAACGGTGTTACACAGCTTTCATCAGCTTATATTACAGCACCAAAGGCAGAGGATTGCTACCGTAAGGCTTGTCCTGCTGTATTAAAGGATATGCCTGCCGACAAGGCACTTGAAGAAAATATGACTCGTCTTGAGGTTTGCTCACAGATCGGTCTTTCAGAGCGTTTTGACGCATCTATCGGTGCAGCAACA
>OIZT01000349.1_pt1 | contig 30003 bp, 32 predicted proteins | sample 1588611 | NCBI WGS metagenome assembly OIZT01 (sample SAMN03283278) | human gut metagenome | biome: human-associated habitat; material: feces | host: Homo sapiens | place: Peru | collected 2012
CCTTGCTACTACGCTTGAGTTTCCCCATGCTTCTACGCTTGAGTTTTCCCTTGCTTCTACGCTCAACAAATATCTTTTTCTTACAACTGCACGATTAAATAACGTCCCAAACGCAATATATATTCTTCCTCTAAAATCGTCTGGTATACTGTCTAATTCTTTTTGATTTTTGACAGTTATCTCATATGTTTTAGAATAATCAATTTTTTTCATTTCCTATCTCCTTTTACAAATCAATTTGTTGAGGCGGCAAAACCATTCTAATCATTTTCGCAGCAACCGAGTTCGGAGCCTTTGTCAAAATCTCTTGCAAATACTCTGGGTCTTCGTCTTTCACGCTTCCAATCGTTCGCCCGTCATATCTTCCACCATGTAGTTCGTAATACATTGCCTCGCGTATTGTTGGAGCCTTTTCTTGCGTTTGAGGCTCAAATTTGCCGTTATTTCCGTCGTTTTCTTTTTTCTTGATAGATTTATCAAATCTTCTCGTTTCGTCCGCCTGAGTGCATTTTGTGCGGTCATTTTCCCAATACACGTTCGCACCCATGCCTAAATTTTTACAAGCGACCCCGATTGCGTCAGTAATTGCCATTTTGTAAGCCTCATCAGATGTTGACAATTCCGAGTTTTTGGTTTCGCGAACAAGTTTATTTCCGCCCGTTCCGCTGATTGGCTTTGACCATTCGCCATTTACCTTCACAAACAATTCAATTTCGGCGAATGCAAATATGTCCGGACTGTCGCCGCAAGTTTCCGTCCACAAGCGTTTGACGTTGTAATACCAGCCAAAACCACACATGCCAAAATATTCAGTCAAGCACTTCATTCTCCAAATTGTGTTAATGTCTGTGCCTTGAAATTTCCCGTTGTTAAATGGTTTTAATGCATTCTCTGGGACTTCTCTATATTTTTCCCAAAAGTCCATGTTTTCTTTTATTTCTTCCACCATTCTTGATTTTCCTCCTTCTCGTTGACTTCAACCGCGTCAAAAGCCTTCTCGTATCTGCGCAGTGCGTCAATAAGCGTTTCGTTCTCGCGTTTTTGTTCTTGCTCGAATAATTTTACGTGGCGCATGCTTTCAAGTCCGATTTTTTTGCAGATTCGCTGAAAGTCTTGCGCGTCTTTTTGTGTCAAATTCATAACAACCTCCCTTTTTGACTTTACTCAATATTAACATCTTGAAAACGCCTTGTCAACACTTTTTATGCATTTTTTCTAGTTTTTTCAAAAAAATATTTTTTCTTCTTAAGTCGACCAAAAACGGGGCTTAATCCCGCAAAATTGCAGAAAAGTGGCATTTTTTGTTTCTTAGGTAGTCCAAAAAGTGGAAATAATATACTTTAAATAAAAAAAGCAGACAAGCCACATTGTCCACTTTTTTAGATTTCGACCATGAGAAACACACCAAGGGAGAGATGTGCCGCTGATTGCCAGCAATCAATCATTAATTCGGTCACCGCCTGCACAATGTTTGGGGCAAAGTGCAGGCACAAAACGGCATTCACGTGTGGCGCTTTGCCGTATGTCAATATTAATATAGCACTAATTGAATAAATATGCAACTGATTTTCGCATAAAAATAAAAAAATAAAGCGGAGGAGATTCAACCGCCTTATTTTCACAATCATGGTGGAAAGATTGCAATAATATTTTACAACACGATTTCGGGTTCGTCAATCGAATTGCCTTTATTGCTTAAGTTCGGATTTTCTTCTTCATTCTCTGGCAAATCGGGTAAAAGCGTCACAATGTCTACATGTTCGGCATAAATGCTTGACGACATAAACTCTTCGAGAAATACCTTTAACTTCAAATAGAAACGCGTTCTATGACTTGCGATTGAATTGTATCCCGCGTTATAACTTGTGATAATGTTAAATGCTATGAGAATTATATAGGTCAACAATTGTGCAAGTTTTCCGACAGCAAATCCGCCGTCTCCAAATATCAAGTAAGCCAAGAATATCGCTCCCACGGTAGAAGTCAACAGTTTTGACATCAACATGAATGTGTCGTATGTGGTCTCGTCCGACCTAACATCGTATGGTTTTTGATTATTCGCAAAACCCGTCTTGATAACAGAAGGATTGATTTTTTTAACTTTCACGCCATTGGTTAAAAGATTAAACAGTTTCTGCTTTTGCTTGTCGGTTAAATTCTTTTGAGAGAATGCCAAATTGTGGTCATGCAAGCACGCTTGATAGATTTGGAAATCAACATTCATTTTTATCAGTTTTTGTTTAATTTTTGCTAATCTATTTTGTTCGGTTGCGTATTCGCAAAATTTATCAATGTTTGCAAGTTTTTTCTCGCCCGAGATTTTATCCATGAGCAGAGAATAGTTTTGTCGTGCTGATATATATTGCTGGTTGCAAGACTTTGCTTTTAACTTCCCGTTCGGAAACCAAATTGAAGTCAGCAATATCATAAGCCCCAAATTAACGCATAGCGATGTCCAAAAATCTTTGTCCAACTTCTCACGAAAACTAATCGACACAAACAAATAAACGACTAGGGCTACGACAATTAACGCCGTAAACATCCAGCCCCAGCCATTTTTAACAATGTTTTTTAACCTATCTTTGTCCATTCAATCCACCACCAATTATTTTATTTTTTATTCATTTTTAACCGCTGCTCAATTCCATTAAATCCAAGTCCAGCCGCCATGGAGCAACAAATCGCAAACAATGGTCCCCTCAACGACACCATTTGCTTCTCAATAAGGCACACGACAAAATAGCAAATCAAGAACGGTGCTATAAAAACAAGATTGTGAAATATTTCTTGCTTTGCCTCAATGCTATGCTTCTTTTGAATGAGTTCCCGCTTTTTAGTGTCGTCCATACACTCCAAAATTTCGTCAGTTAGTTTGACGAGGCTCTTGCGGTAGTGTTTGCCAAGAAAATAAACGGCAATCAAAACCATGCAAACGAGAACGAACACCCCGCTCAACCCGATTTTTGCCATGACGCTGACATCTTTTTTCATCAGTTCGTCAATGATGCAAAAATACAAGGCAATTCCGCCTGGCACATAATACGAGAAAATTCTATATAGCCACAAAAACACCTTATCCATGGTCACCTCGCAAAAATCACAGTATCGTCTTCCGAACTTTGACTGTTTTCGGGCTCGCTGACGGCGTCAGTCTTCGGCTCGGCTTCGTTAACACTTTTCTCGGGTTGTTTTTCAAGTTTTGGTGTTTCGTCCGTTGTGGGCAAAATTTCGGGCTCGTTTAACATTGCCTCGACTTTTTCCATTGCCTCGCCAAGTGTCAACCCCATGATTTTCTCGAATTGTGCTTGTGCTTGTGCGTTATACTGATTAAATAGTCGGTCAACTCTTTCGGTCAGGGCTTTCATGCCGTCCGCAAACATTGTGCTTGACTGTGTGAAAAGGTTATCAAACGCGGTTGGAAGTGTTGCCTTGATTTCGGTCAACTTATCGACAAGCGGTTGATTTGCCTTTCTTATTTTTTTATTTTGGACTGCTAAAAATATGAATTTTAAGACATAAGTCAAAAGAATGCTCGCGATTGTAGGTATTGAAATCCAGCCGAGAATACGCGACCAGTTTGTCGAGCAAAAGTCACTCGCCTTTTGTAGCCATTCGGCAGTCGTTGCCATTAGTGTGATATTTATCATTTTGCTTTGCCTCCTTTAAATAAGAGTGTTAATGCCATGAGCAGTTTTTGTGTGAGTTCCGTTAGTTCGTCAACCTTTTTTTGAAGTCGTCCAAACTCGGTTATTGCCTCATATCCGCAATTTTCAAGCACTCCAACCTCGATTTTTGGTGCTGATATGCTTTCAATCAGTTTTCCGCCCTTATATTTCTTGACAACAATCTCCAAACTTCCGCGTTCCGACAACATGCATTCGCCGTTTTCCACACGGATATTTCGCCCGTTTACTTGCAAATAACAATCAAAGCCCGCCAAATTGCCCTCAATCTTGATTTTGACATCTTCGTCAGCATTGTCCAGTTTGACATAGTTAGTCGCCCACATTGCAAATTTGGGCTTTATTTTAAGTGTTAGTGTTTTCATACGCTCTCCTATTCCTTGTTTGGCTCGATTTCGCTCAACTCGACAAACATGGCAAATAACTTTTGTTGGTGGTTGAGTTCGTCCGCGATTATTTCTTCAATTTGCTGTGCGAGTGCGAGTTTTGTCGGCTCGTCAAGAATGCTATCATTGATGTCGGCAATCAGTTTTGTGTAGTCAATTATCGCTTGTGCCTCTTCTTTTTGGTTAAATTGCAATTTCTCCAAAATCTCGGCAAGTGTTATTTTTTCGTTTTCCATTTTTTTCTCCTTAAAAATAATAGCACACAGGGTGGAATTTTGCCAACCAATGTGCCATTATTGTTTATTTTGAAATCAAATCAACTGCATGACAGTATCGGAAATTGCTCCAACTGTCCCAGTGATATATCCCATTGTAGATGCACTGACGGCTTCGACTGTTATAGAACTTCCCGCCTTTGTCACATTAACATCAAATAGCAACACTGTATTTGCACTATTCTTGCCAATTCCGCCAGAGAGCATAAAGTTGTCGTCTATTGCACTAGCACTTGTTATTTGAGCTCCAGTATTTGACAAATAATGATAGATTACTGAGCCACTGACTGTTGTCGTTCCGTTCGCTGGGTCTGTAACCGAGAATGAGTAAGGTATCACTAATTCGTGCTTATATAGCGGTTGAACCGATGTGAGCGGTTTCTTGCCGTTAATAGTGACACCATCTTTCGTGACAGATAGGTTTTGTAAATCTGCGTCACCATTTTCAAATACTCTGATTGATACGGCACCATTTTCGTTTGTGACTTGTGCATATGTTTTGGTTAATGAGCCTTGTGGAACTGCATAAGTTTTTAACCATTCTAATAATGTGCCAGTTGGTGCTGTTTCAAACGTGATAGTGCGATATGCTGATGTATCACTACCTTCATCATCTTTCCAAATAAACAAACCTTCAGTATTCGAATAACTTGTCACTTTCTTGTTGCCATTCGTGGTTCCGAATAATATGCCGCCTTCAACGGCAATATAAACAAAGTTCTCACTGTTTGCGGTAAAATTGATAGTCGTTTGAAGTAAAAACGCATTTGTTGGAAGTGTTTCATTTATTGTCCATGTCAATGCAGTATTAGGGTCTGCATTACCTTGACTACTTATTTCACTTTGTGTTGGAACATAGTTTTGTAAGTCGCCTTTTATAGCAACATCTTCACTCGCTTCACCATTAGTTGTAACCTTAGGTCTTTCGCTAAATAACATCTCAGTTGGTGTCATTTTGAATTGTTTTGAATTGCCAGCACCGTCTTCGGACTTCAATGTTGCAGTGTCATTTGTTATTATTTGACTTGTAGAAGAAATACCTGATTCAGTTGTGAGAGTGGAAGATACTTCAACAAAGTTCTTCGAAACATTAAACCCAGAATGTCCATTGTCATTTTGGTGTTGCATTAACAATGTTGTGTCTGGGTCAGTCGTCTTCCAAGTATCTTCTTTTGATGAGCCATTCTCAGTGCTTTCAAATGTTGAATTCTTGAATGGGGAATTTGCTGATACAACATTATTTTCAATAGTGATTCCAGTTCCAGCAGTCAACTTCTCTTGCATTCCTTCATTGATTAACTGCTTGAGTGGCTTATATTGAGACCCATTTGCTATTTTTAGATTCGTTATGTCGAAAACCGATTCACCCGAGCCTTGGAAAATTACTGTTCCATCAGCCTTTGAGATTTTCGAGATTTCAATAGTCGTTATGCTTGTTTTTAAAATTTGAACTTCAAGACAATAATACGAATAATCAATGTCGGATTCAACACCTAATGACGCACCACTTGGAGCTAAACTAAAAGAAATGTCTGTGTCAGGAGTTGATGGGTCTGTTGGCGGATTTGTAGCTATGTGGGCATGATAATAATAGCCATCTTCTGCTTGTGTCGTTTCAGTTGTGGTATAGCTATGAACTTCGCCGTTGAGTTTTATTTCAACAGTCAAATTTTCCGTGTAATTTTTCAAAGCCAACAACTGCCCGATATTTACCCAAGCACTCCATGATTTGAAAGGTTTTTTTTCCGATGATGGATTGTTCATTGTCACATTTGTAAACGACTTCAAATCATCCATAGTCACTGTGCCAGCATCAATTTTAGCCCCTAATTCTGGAGGATTTGACACAAACGCATAATCTTCCGCAGAACTATCATAATCTGCGCCCGGTGATTTCTCAATATTTTCATAAACCATTTTCCCAATAGACTTATCTGTTGGTTCGGTTTTAACAATTTGATAGTCTTGTGCAGTTGTGACATCGACAAAAGTGCTACCGCCGTCAGTTGACAGTTTTAGCACCCCGCCGTCATACACCAAGTCCGTGACCTGTGTTTGTGTTCCGCTAGTGGCGGGGGAAGAAATATTTTTGTAAATCTTACCATTTTTTTTGAATTCGCTTTGAGTTAATTGTTTCATATTTCCTCCTAAACTATTTCAATGCCTTGAATATCGGTTATCAACGGCATTTTCGGTGTTATAGAGATATAACTACCCGTGTTGTGTGTCGTCTTGCCAACCAAGACAATGGTTTCGTTGTTTTGTGTCAAATTAAAGGTTGTAATGTAATTTACATAGAAAGTGTCGGTTTCGTTTGCTGGAATAACAAAGTCTTGACTTGTCCCAGTGATTTCTGCAAAGTTTGTAATGTCAAAGTTGGCTGGGTCTGCAATGTCTGCCGCGTCAGTTCCCGCTTGTCGCTTGTAAATCGCGAAAGTTGTTGTTTCGCTCTGACCCGCCAAAGCCCCCTCGCCTCTGTGAAGCGGTATCTTTATTCGCATTGTGACCTCGTCTTTGTTTGTGAAGTTAAGACCGCCCTCGCCTTTTAGACTTGCGTTATCTTGCCAAATCTTTACAAGTTTGACCGCTCCGTTTCCGCTAACCTTATAACCAAAAGGTAGTTTGGTGTCGCCACTATTGATAGTGTATCGGATTGAAGCATACCCTTGATTGTCTTCTTGGAATTTCGCGTAAGTGCTGTCATATCTCAAATGGTCTTCCCTCACACTTGTTCCCAAAATCAACTCTCTTTCCGTAAAGCCGTTTGTAAGACTTGCATTTAGATTGTTGATTTCGATTGAATTAGGCGATTGTTGTGCTACTGGAATAAGCAAGATTGCCATGCGGTCAAATGTCGTTGTTGGAATTGTAAGTGTTCCAGTCACTTCGTGTTCGCCCGTCACATCTTCGGTTATAAAGATTTGCGAAACATTAACCCAACCCGCCGCATATGAAATTGTGTCGTTTGATATACCCGTCACTATTTGGGTGTCAAATTGCCCGTTGTTATCGCCCGTATAAGTCAACAAGCGAATATTCCACGCATTGTTTTTGTTCGTGCCTTTGAACGCAATATTTAAAGTCTTGCCTTTAAGGTTTGCGGTGTCAATTCTGTCAAACACGCGACCAAACGCACAAAACATTATGTCAGTGCCGTTGTCTTCAAGTTTAATGGTTCCACCACCAACTGCAAATTTGAGTGGGTTGTTGACAACATCTAAATGAAGTCCGTCATTGTAATTGTAAGCCCCAGCGGGTATTGTTTGCTCTGCTACTGTTTCGTTTTTGAGCCAGTCAAGTTTTAGCAAGTCGCTGTAATAGTATCTGAATTGTTTTTGCCAACGAAGTCCTGTCGCAATATCAAACGCATTGTCGCCCGCACTGACTTGCTTCCCGCTTTGTAGTGCTTGGATAGAATAGCAAGTATCTTGCGTCAATTCTAGCACTTCATTAAAGCCGTTTTCAACAACAAAGCCGACCTTAACCATTGTCGAGAATGTCTTGACCCCATAAGCAACCAAACGAGTGATTTTGTCGCCAGCCTTAAAGTATTCTTTAACCCCGAGTGGGTTGCCGTTATCGTCAGTTAAAATTGTGTTGGTTGTATTGTCTTGAGCATAAATCGAAACATAACCGTCACTTTGTGCCTCAAAATCTCCAAAATCTGCCACAAACTTGATTGTGAAAGCCGTTTCACTGTCGTCTCCAACCGCTTGACAAATAACACTCTTTGTGCTTGGCTCTGCATAGACATACGAACTTTCGCTTGCCTCAATATCTTCGCCCCAAATTTTGCCGTCAATAGCACTTATACCGTTTGTTTTGTTTATATACTTTGTGCCATTCAATTTAGCATAGAAATTGTCCGGCAGTGTCTTTGCAAGAAAATCCGGTCTTATTCTTATGCCCGTCTGATTTGACTGATTTTGCACCGCATAGACTTCAAGTCCGCTTGATTGCTTGTCAACAACCATTGTAGATGTTTCACGTGAAATAGTCCCGTCAGTTATTGTCAGAGTTGGTGCTTCACTTATTTTGTCAAATTGCCAATTTCCGTCAGTGACAGGCTTTAATGTGCCGTTATATCCGTCTGCGGTTAATTCAATAGGTGTGCTTGTTCCGTTGATTTGAACGCCACTTGCAGGCTGTAAAATGAGTTTGCAACCAGTGTGATATGTTCCGCCTTGTTGCAAAGCAATTTTAATGTCGATTGTTGAATTCAAGACTTGTGGTATTGTTTGTGTGATTGTTTCGTTGTCTGCAGTGAAGTCAAATAACAAGATAATGCCATATTGTCCATCATATTCGAGTGAAGTCAAATCAACTCCAGTTTGTGAGTTTATTTCTCTGTAAATGTATTTGTTTAGCTTGCAGTCAAAAACCTTTTCGCCTAAGCCTTGCAATTCGACATTTCCCAAATCTGTGTCAAGTTTCGAATTGTCAAGCCCTTGAATTTGAGCGTCCGCGTTGTTTGTTGCAATTTGCATGTCGCTTAATGTTTGGCTCAACAATTGACTTTTCGCCTTGTCGTAAACCTCGTCCGTGTCGGTAGGTTGCTCGCCGATTTGCCACTCACTGCCATTCCACTTGAATTGCATTCCACTGCCAGCACTTATCTCTTCATTGTTGATTTTAATGTCGTTTGTGCTTGTTGAAGAATTTGAAACGAAGAATGTTGCAAATTTCCCCACATCAGTTGGTGTTGGCAAGGTTAATGCCGTTGCCGTTTCGGTTTGCTCAACTCTCATTGCTCCAAATTGTGCATAATCAATGCTTGGCAGTGTTGTTGGGTTTGTAAGCGTCAAAATGCCCCTTTCTTCGCTCGCAATACTTGACCCTATTAACAATACGCAACTCAATGGTTCGTAGGCTGTTAGTGTAATATTTCCGCTCGTGTCAATCTTTGCCGAGAAGGCAATTCGCTCATATGTTGAGGCGGACACCATCTCTTGCAAGTCCAGCATATAGTTTGTGCTTGGTGCTTGTTGGTGCTTTGTTTGTGGAACTGTCACACTATAAGTTCCGTCTCCGTTGTCTGCCCAGTCGTTTTCTGCGATGTTGATAGATCTAAGCCCGCTGATTGTGTTGATATCGAACACAAGGGATTGTGCCGATAGATTAAACGAACTTGGACGAACCGCGTTGGAATATACATTGATAACTGTTGCGGTGCTGTCGGTCGTGATAACGTCCAACGACTTGCTGAAAGTGTCGCCAGCGTCTGCTTTGAACTCGGTGCTTCCAAGTGCCGAATATACCGCTGGAATGTTGATAAGTGTTGGTGTGTCTGCTGTTAAAACAATTTCGCCAGTCAATTCCGCAGATAGCAATGTCTCCGCCTCGCCCGACTTCTTGATTTTGGTTGTCAGTCTAAATTCGAGCGTGCAATTTCTGCTTGCACTGACCCAAATTGCCGAATTGTCGGTGCTGTTCTTTGTAAAGTTGTAGTTGCCCGTAAGTTGTCGGTTGACCGTAAAGATGTTTGTCGTGCCAACTGTGTTGACGGTCTTTGTGAACTGAATTCCGCTCGCTGGTGTCGTTGGAATATCGTCAACAAGTCCCTCCGCCGAGTAGTAATAGATGTTTGTATATGTGCTTGGCAAATACTTGCTGTCGCTCTCGCTCTTCGTGTAAACATCGCTCTGCTTTGCGTATGTCAAATTGATTATGTTGCCGAGTTGGTCTTGAATTGCCTTTGTTGAAATTCCGACAACTTGCGTGCCGTCAATAATGCTCGTTTGTGTGACATCCATCAAATTAATTTTTGTGCGGATATTTTGATATATTCCGTTATTGTCAAGGTAGGAAATGCTTTTGATTTCACCACTAGAAATATTGACAAGGATATTGTTGGTTGACCCAATTCCATAAGTTCCCTTGATTGTTCCAAGGCTTCCATTGCCTGCTTGCTCAATAGGTGGAATTTCGTAGCCCTGCCATTGTGTTGTTGCGTCATAATAGATGTATTTGTAATTCTTATTCGTTTGTCCGACAATTTCAAGCACAAAAATAATGCTATCGTTTGGCTTTGGTTGTCTTCCGAGTTTTGACACTGTAAAAGCCGTTAACTCGTCATTTGTTGGCAATGCTGAACCCGTTAATTGACCGACTGGGGTTTCTGCCCCCGCTGCGGTGTTTTCAAGATTTGTGACCCTATTGTCAAGGGCTGAAATGTCACCAGCATTAGAACCAATATCTACCGTGTTGGTCTTGACTTGACCGCCAATGTCGTTGATTGCTCCGACAACTGTCTTTTGTGTTGGAAATTGCGAAAGGTTGATGCCGTTATCCGTCTTGTCTTGCTTTGCGTCAACTTCGGACTTAATTTCGAGAACGCTCGCCTCAACTCTCTCCATTGCCGCCAAAATTTGGTCGTAAATTGTTTGTGTTGGTGCGTCGGGCAAAATGACCTCGTTTCCTTCGTTGATTGGTACTGACACTTTCGCTGTTGCCTGCTTTTGAACCGACCCCGCCGTGAACTTGACCAAGAGAGCCGAGTTTTCAGCGGGTGCAACCGTGCTTGTGATAGTTATGCCATAATCTGCCAAATTGACAATATTTCCGCCAAGATACCATGACGCACTTTCCCCGCCGTTGGTCGTGAAGTTGTATTCCCCGCTCTCTGAAATTTGTGTCGCAAAAACACTCGCATTGACTGTTGCGGTTAATGCCACCGAACCCGAAACGGATATGTCCGCCTTTGGTGCAATCTTGCCAGCAGTAATAGCAAAGAACTGAAAGTTGACCGTTCCCGAACTCTGCGTGATAATTTCGTCAATGTCAAGGCTCCATGCGTTCGCCTTAAAGTCTACTGGGAACATCGCTGTGTCAAAACTCGTCATCAGCACTGGCTCGCTATATAGTGAGTTTGGCAACTGATAACTTGCATATACTTGCGTTCCCGCCGTCCAAGGTGCTAGGACTACGAGTGTGTTTGCCTCGTTTGAGCCCTCGTAAACCCTTTCTGGAACGCTGTTGCACAAATTTCCTTTTGCGTCAAATATAAAAACCATACTTTTACTCCTTAATCAATATTGTGTGTGAATTGAAATATAATTTGAGGAATTGTATCTCCCGCCGTTATGCTCATATTTTCGCCCAAAACAAGGTCGTTTGTTCCGTTTTGCACGAGAACATAACTTTGACCGCTTGCGGTTGCCACTTGCTCGGGTATTCTGACAAACGTTGCTTGATTTTGTGGGTCTAAATTTCGCCCATTTACGTCAATACCCCCGTCTGTCGAGAAGTCTTTAACAAGTGTCGCATTTGTCAAGTCTACCGCCTTATCCCACTTGTTGATTTTGTTCGGCAAAATATACATTTTGAGATATTTCGTTTTGTCATATTTCTTTACCAAAACATTATCCCTTGTTAATGCCTCTCCCATAATCATGTTAGCACTCAAAGTCTGAAAATGCAACTGATAGGTCATTGACAACCGCTCTCTACTATCTTTGTCGATGTTTATTCGGGGTGCGGCAAGTGAATATGTTGATGACCACGGAACGCTAAATTGCTTGTTTCCGCTTGTGGTGCTTACAATTTGCTGACCATTCGGCAAAATTTGCCCCTCCAAAAGTCGTTGAGCGTGCAAAGTGTTGTAAGGTGCTGGCAAGTCTGTATCGAGCGAACTTTCAGGAAAGTATTCGCCGTCCGTGATGTAAACGAGATACATGTCACTAATTCGCCCAAACTCGTCACCATACGGCGTGTATGTTTGCGTTCTATCTTGTGAGGTTAACCCTCCCGAGGAAGCTGGACCGACCGAGTAATTGTCTTCCATTGACCACGACAATGCGATTGAGTTCCCGAACGCTGTTGCGACACAAGGCACAATCAACACTTGCGTCAAGACGCCTTGAATATCCTTTCCGTAAAATCCGATTGGCTCAAATGCCACCGATGTGATGTTTGCGTTGTTAAATTTGTCGCTAGGCAACAAAGGATTGTGTAAGTCTTTCCCCATGAACGACTGCGCCATAAACGCAGAACCTAGAGCACCAGCCGACAATTGCGAGGAGTCATTAAGAGATGTGTCGATGTCGTGCGAAATCAAACAAATGTCTTCCATAACAATTTGGCGGTTGACCGATTGCTTTTCTGAAACCTCATAATAACGCCTGTTGCTCAAAAGCCCGATATACTCGCTAATTTTGTTGTAGTCCTCACAAAGCGTGCAAGTCACGTTCATATATTCTGGCAAGGTTTCAATCGTCACGTCCATGACGTAATATTTGCCCTCAATTAGTGCCCCCGTTTGAGGAATGTTTGCGAACTTATTTGTCGAAAAAGTGAGAATTTTCTCAATGTTTCCAAGTTTTGCAATTGCTCCCTTTATCTTTTCGCCGTAGTGTGCTCCTGACACGGTGTTTTCGCTTTGATTATATGCTAAAACAGACTTTTTGCCTTTATTCCACACTGGCTTTCGTTGCTTTAATCTAGCAGTTATAAGCGGGACATATTCGACTCTAAAAAGCATATTTGTTAAGTTGTTGTGGTTAGATAATATTTGAGCACTTACGCCCGTGATTTTTTCAAGGATATTGTAAATCGCATAATGCTGAAACGCGGAAATAACCGAACTTTGGTCTCGCAAATTCAAACCCTGTATGTTGCGTGAGCCTTGCGTGAAATATAACGCGTAATTCTTGCTCCACGGATAATCTCCGCTATAACTCGACAATGCTTGATATTCCGCCGCCTCGTAAAGGTATTGCTTTAGGTCGTATGTCTGATAGTTTGGCGTGCTGTCAAGACTTACGTCCACGTCACAAATCCACAAATGATTAACCTCATAAATTGGCAGTGTTGTCCAAATAAGGCAATTGTCTTCGGTTATTCTAAACTCGCCCTCTTCCACGCGTGTTGTTCTCGCCATTTGCGGGTCAGGGTCAACGATGGAAACAATATTACTCTCGTCGTTAAATATCATATTTTCAACATTCGTGTCAAGTTCGGTGCAATAATTCTCAATGTCCGCGTTGTAATTTTTGACATAATATTTTTCGTTAATCTTAAACTCGTCGTTTTGTCCTAGCCTGTCAAAGTGAATTATACCGCCTCTCAAAAGCCTAGGAATGGAGTGAATATATCCGCCAACAGTTAGCAAAGCCTCCCACAATGTTTCCTTTGTGAATGCAAATTCGGGCGATAAAATGCCACTCAACCATTCACGTTGAGTTTCGTCAAGTGAAAATGGTGCGAGTTCTGCATCGTAGAGGGTTCGCGTGTTTCGGCATAAAATGTCCACCACGTCCGCAATCGTGTATGGTGGCGGAACAGTGACGACTGTCGAACTATCCACGACCGAAAATTTGTATTGAACAATTACTTTCTTGTATAACGTCCCAGTGAGGTTGACAAACGGCTCAAAAATGTATTGCACAACCCACTGCCCGTCCTCGATATTGCTAATAGTGTAATCTTGCGTGCTAAAACTTTCGGACTGGTAGACAAGATTCCCATTCTTTCCGATTTTTAAAATGCAAGACTTCATTGGAACAACTCCAACACCAAACTTATCTCGTGCGAACTCGTTCGGGTTCAAAAAAGTCACTGATGTTCCAGCCTCTCGCGGAGTTATGTATTCGCTCATTTGTGGAGCATCTTCCGAATAACGCCTAATATCTTTATAAGTCCAATTGCCACTGAACAGCTCGTAAAAGTCAAGCCTTTGAACCGATCGCCCCTTAAAGCTGTATAGATATGTCCAAACCGAGCCAACAACTGGAACGGACACATAATCAAACTTCCTACCCGCGTCTAATGCGTTTGTGATTGTTTTTGTGTCCACAAATTCCCTTTCGAGAGATTTCGTCAACTCTATTAAAATGAGAGTGTGCGTCCATTTTTTTTGCCCGCAAACAATAACCTCTTCAACGCGGTCACTCGCAACTAGACGGTCAATTTGCTTAATTTCCCCAACGCTATCCTCAATGTCGATGGCAACCTCTGAAAGCCGTCCAAACGGCAACTCGCGTGTTGTAAAACCGAGGGTCAATGTAGACTGGTCTAAACTCTCGTCAAGCGTGTTTTTGTTTTTCAGTGGATAGATTGCACATCTCGTATAGTCTATCCCGTCAATCGTGACTTGTTTTATAAGCATTATTCTGCCCCCATTCTTGATTTGTTAAAACTGTAGCCCGCACGACTCCTCAGTTGTTCCATGCGTCTATTCTCAATGATTTGGTTGATTGTGAGCTGTGCCTTTTTCTCGACATAATCCATGCCTATTTGAGCAATCGAAATTCCAATCCCAATAGCAACGCCCGCACCAGAACTCAAGCCAGCACCCGTGGCAAAAGTTGTCGCTGTCGCAACATTGCTCATCGTTTGAACGCCGTAATTTGCTAATTGCATGGCAAAATTGACTTTTTGCTGAATTTCCGTAGACCCAGTAATCAATTGAACATTGCTTACCGCAAAATTCAACACTCTACTCAAACCTGCCTCGAGTGTCTTGCCTACAATCATTTTTGACAAATTGCCCGCATAATCTGGGACGCGTTGATTTCCAGTTGACGCCGACAAGTTCTCGGCATATGAAGCATCGCCCTCTTTGATTTTGATGACGATTTCATACTTGTTTTTGTTCGATGAACTTTTTTTCCCTTTTGTTGCCATGTATTATCTCCTTATTTCCATCCGTTTGGAATCTCGGCGTAATTGCTCAATGCCGTGCAACCATAGAATGCGTTTGTATACTTCGTGATATTTGGCTGCCACGATGTCAACCATAGACTTGGAGCGGTTCCAGTTGGCGACGCTATGGTGTTTGAAAATACCGACATAACATTCTCGAGTTTTGGAGATGGATAAATGCCTGAAAGTGTTGACCTGTCGCCGAATATGTCGTCACTTATATTATTGTTTCCAATCCAAACAACATTTCTAAAAGCACGCGAAACAGTGACCAGCTTACTGCAATCAGCAAACACTTTCGAAACTTGTGCCAACTTTGCCTCGCTGAAAATAGATGATGCGTCTTTAAGATTTGGCAAAACCCAAGACTCGTCGATACTAATTCCGTTTGTGACGGCGGTTCCGCATCCCGCAAATGCACTCTCTGCATATATTATACTCTGAGAAAAGTCCGAATATATCTTGTTTAGATTTTTGCAGCCTTCATATGTGTTGGTTAAATATTCGACTTTTGGTAGAGATGCATATATCCCGAACGGAGTTTCAGAAATTGCTGTATTCCTAAAAGTAGCGCTCAAAAATCTCGCGTCTGAGTGATTTTCAAACAACCTCTCACATGACCCGTTGCTCTCGAGTGAATATGTCAACGATGTGCAATTTTCAAACAAAAACTCAAGCGCCTTTTCTTTCGAGTCTGACCCCGTTATGCCACGCGCTCCAAATTGAGGCATTGGCTCGCCCCATGGAATGCTTGTTAATTTCTCACACTCTCTAAGTGTAAGCGACTTAAATGTTAATGTTCCCCACTGCGAAATTTGCGTTATTTTTGCATTTCCTATAGTAAGACCTGGATAAAAGTCTTTCAAATTGCCCCAAAGCTTAACGACATAGTTTCCAGCCTTTGCATATTTATGCACAGTGTCAGTGATTACAACCTGTCCACTCGCGTTTTTGTTGTGATTTCGCTCCAACAACTCAATCCCCGAGCCGTCTCCCCAGTCAATGAAGCCCGAAACAGTGTCGTCAATGGACGAAGTGCCAAGACGCCCAAGGTCTAGTCGTGCGTCGTTTGACGGAGCATTTACCTCAAAAATCATAGGTGCTCCAATATTTGGCATGAGTTCGGGTTTGCCCTCTACAAGGTTAATTCCCAGCGTAATGTTTTTTGACGCTTGCAAGGTTGCCCCGTTTTGTCCGAAAATCATGAAGTATTGCCTTTTCCCGTTCTTGTTGGATATTGTGACGAGGTGCCCCTTGTTTTGCTCCTCACACGCCAAAATGTCGTCCCAAATTGCATTTCCACTAGGCGAGTCGAAGTATGGAAGCCGTAAATCAATTGAAATTCCGTTTTGTTGGTTCGTGGTGTTGATGTGTTTGTCGTCTGCATATTGGTTTGCTTGTGCCGTCTTAACGCGTGTTATTTCGCCCGAAACAAATGCGATTTCCTCGCTGTCGATTGATATTGATGTGTCGTTTGAGTTCATTCCGTTTTGAACGTATGTAAAAAAGCAGTCGAGCGTAATTTCGACCATCTTTCCAATAGGAGAGGCTTGTTCTACCGCTCCAACAACCGCACTGCCAAAATATGAAGTGACCTCGTATGTCACTTGACTATCGTTTTCCTCTACATCAATAAAGGTTTCGGTTTGCCCGTTTTTTAACGCAACCAGTTTGTTAAGTGCCTCGCGTGTTTCTTCAACCTCGTAATATCCGCCACTCTCTGCGTTTTGCTCTTTTAGGTCGATATCAATCACAATTGACAATGTGCAAGATGTGACGGCGGATATCCAGTTTTTAATCGGAGTTATGTCGTTTGACGACATCTCAAGCACTCCGTTTTTAAAGCGGGTCACGGTGTTTCCAGTCCTTATCGCATTCTGATAATCTCCTAAGTCGCAAAAAATCTTAAACTCGCCCATTCCTAGGCTGTTTAGATTGTTCTCCAAAAATTGTGCAAATCTTTTTAATGCAATCAACCCTTAAATCCTCCCAAATGTTTATTGATGTATAAATATACAAATTCCGCTGCTCTATTCCACCAGCCCTCGTTTGGGTTTTGTCGTCCACCCCAAAAGGCTGAAATCCACGGCTCGTTGACAAACGGCATATATGGTGCTTTGCCTGGTGTTCTCCTTCTCGTGCTCCCGCTTGTGTCGACCCAAATGACAAACTTTCTCTGCCAGTTCTCGCGTCTGTCGGTTTGCCACTCGCATTTTAGCGCCTTGTCTGCAAGGTTTCCCGTGTCTCTCGGTGCAAATCTTCTGACGAGTGCCACCGCGTCATAGAAAATGTGCGTGACGTATCGCTCAAATCTTACCGCTTGCTCCGCCGTCATCATGTGTTTAACCCCCACGCGTTCTCAATCTTGACAAGGCTCAAAACAAAATCGGTTTCGGGGTTCTTTTTCAACCAAAACACAACCTGTGAATTTGTATCGTGTTGCAACCTCTCTATTTGCTCAATTGTCCACATGTTGCCGTTTTTTTTGTCAACGATAAAATCGCCAACTTCAAACCCGATGTCCCAGTTAGTTTTGATTACATATCGGCTTTGGTCTGCTATCAAATTGTTGATAACTGTGCCAAAAAAACTGTTTTGGTCGTTGAGTTCCTCATATCGGAAGTATGTGCCTTGCTCGTTGTTGTTTTTAGTCTTGTATCGCCTTGCCTCTAAATATTGAAAAGATTGTGATGTCAATGCTCCAATCATACGCCCTCCTAATAGTTGCCCGCCACATAGTCGCCAATATCTCCACGCCACATAAGTTCGGGATATTCGCCCGTATACATAAGAGATTTTCCCGTTTCTTTTAGGTTCCGCTCCAAAATATTGCGTGCGTTTGGTGCTAAGATTTTGCTGTCAAAATCGGGCATTTTTCGACCCTTTCGAATGTCTACACCATTATATTGTGACAAGTCTCCGCCAAAAACAAAATATAATACTTGTTGTTTGAGTGCACTCTTGATTATATCCCTTGCGCTTTGTGCTTTCGCCGCCAACCACTCTTGAATGGTGTTGTTGCAACTGCCAGCATACATTTGCGAATACACAACAAAACTGATTTGTTTCAAGACCGCCGCTGGGTTTTGTCCAACGTTTGCCGCCCCTGTTGGGTTTAACGACTCCGCCAAATTGATATTGAGTTCCTTCAAAACACATTCCGCCGTCAAGACATACATGTGATTGTCAAAGTCGTATATCATTGCCTCGTCTGTGTATGGGTTAATTATTCCTGCCATTATTTGTCTCCTTGTTTGGAAATTGTCGGAGTTGAACCGACTTTCGCCCCTATTTCCATAAAAGCGGAGTTGCCCCCGCTTTTTTGATTGTTCGTTTAGTTTCTGTTGCCAGGTGCATAAACTGCAAGTTTCTTTGTTTGAGTTGCAACTGCTGCATTTCCGGTGTATGTGACAAAGTCTGACGCTGTCAAACCTGTTGAGTTTGTGATAAGTTGAACCGCACGAGGTGAGAATGTTGTAAATCCGCATCTTACGAGTGGTTGAACTTGAACACCTTGCCCGCCTTGCAAATCAACAACTTTGACCTCTGAACGTCTATCAACACCACCAGCGACACCAAGTCCGCAAACATAAATTGCATCAAGGTTTTTAAGTGCGCCAGATGTGATTGCTGCAAGTGTTCCGTCAGCAAGTGTTTTTTGTCCGAGCCAGCCTTCAGCCAAGTCAAACAAATTTCCTGCTGAATAAACAAGTGCGCCATTGAGTTCGCCAACATAACCACGAATCATATTAGGTGTGTATGTTGTGTCGAATGCGTCAAATGAGCCGCTTGCAATCATTTGTTGTCCAATGAAGTTGCCTGCGAAAATTCCTGCATTGTTCATGAGTTTGTATTGGAATGATGGGCGGATAATAACTTCGGTGTCTGATGTTGGGAAAATATCATAACCATTGTCAATATCGCCTTCTCCAAGGTTTGCTGCTGCTTTGTAGAAAGCGTCCATTGCTCCAGCACTTGTGTCGTCTGCTCTCTTTGTGACTTGTTTGTCAGAGAATGCATATGTGACAACTCCTGCTGCGCTTGTTGCTGAAATACCAGCATTCAAAGCATCCGCAATAACGCTTGACAAATATCCAAGGTTGATGAATCTTGAAATTGCTTTTGTGGTATTCATGAGAATGCTTTCAAGCAATCTTCCGCTTCCGTTGAGATTGAGTGCGTTTTGTGGCACATCTGTTGGAGCGTCATAAACGAGTGTAAGTGGAATTGTTGCCAAATCACTTTCGATGTTGTTTTTCTTTGAGTTAAGGAATCCGCCGTTATTCAATCCAGTTTGGATGATACGTCCTGATTGCTTGCCCATTTTTGTTCTTTGAACTGTAATGTTTTCGCCGTCCAAATCTTCTGCATAGCGGAAGTCAGCGGCTTTTTGTGGAATGACAATAACGTCTTGAACCACGTTTTCACGGATAATGTTAGACGCAATTTGTTTAACTGCTACATTATCCAATGTTGCATATCCTGCCATTGTTTTATTTCTCCTTATTTTTTTTGATTTTACGCCTTGAAATATTTTTTCATTAGGTCTTTTGAGGTTTCTCGCATACCTTCGGTCGCGTCGTATTCGCGGCTTTCTTCGGTCCTGCCAAAGTCTTTGCGCTCTTCGTCGCGTTTTGCGGTCAAAGCGTCAAGTCTATTCGCAATTGCTGCGATAGTGTCCTCGATTTTTGAAAAGCGGTCATCATATCCAGTGAAGCGGTCTTCATACTTGTCAGGCTCGTCGTGATATTCTTCTTTCTCGACTTCGTCGACTTTCTCTCCGATTTCTTCACTTTCCTCTTTGACCTCTTCGGCTTTTTCGTCGCGTTCTTCAGCATTGTCGGCTTTCGTTTCTTCGATTTTGTCGATTTCGCGTTCGTCTTCTGCCTTTTCGACATCCATAATGCCTTCGCGAACTTTGCCTTTCTCTTCGTCTGATAATTTGTTATACATTTCCATAACTCTATCAAACGGACTCTTGAAAAGTGCCATTTTCTTCTCCTTTCAACAAGATTTTGCGGGTATGCCTACCCAAACATCCGCCCCGCCGTGCTATTTTGCTACTCATTTGCCTCAATTTTCGCGTTTAAGCATCGTTCATAAGGTTTCAGTCCACACATTTATTTTTGAGCGGTTTATGTGCAGTTTTCCGCCTCGGGGGTCATTTGGTCTTTCACGCTTGCACCCCTATAAAACGCACTGCGGCGATTTACTCAATTATTTTGAATTTTTCTTCGTTGACGGCGGACTCTGACGCCCGTTCTTCGTCAATTTGTCGCATTTCCTCTTCAACTTGTGCTTCTGTCCAGTTTGGATTTTGCGACTTGATAGCCTCATATCTCGAAATTGTTCCATTTCCGATTTGTGTGTTGACGTTTTGTGTGACAACTGATTGATTTGAACTGCCCGCCTTTGTGAACTGAACGTTGACATTGTCCACATAACCATAAAATTTGAGGATTGTTTTCATCATGCGGTTAAGTTCCGGCAAGAATATGACACGCTTATTATTGACAAATAGCACTGTGTTGCTGTCCTCACTGCTAATTTGAGTCGCCGTCACTGATACTCCGCCATTGGTTATGTCGCTAAATATCGAGTTAACACTAATACCAAGGCTTGAGCAAATCATTTTTTCAACGTTCTCACGTGCTTTTGCAAGTTGCTCACTCCTCATGCTTGGAGCAAACACAATCGGCTGTTGTTCTTTATCGCTCTTATTCGGTATTTGTGTATATACAAAGTCGTCCAACGCATTGAAATACCCTTGATTGTCTTTGCCCATTGTTCTTGGCACGATAACCTTTGAGCGGGTCGCATATATATCACTGCACTGCTCACTGAAGATGAGGTCATATAACGCCAAATAGTTGATAACCTTTGCAAGGCAACTCTCGCCCATTTTAATGTTTGACATGGTTGTCAAGTATTCGGTGTATTTTATGTGATAAACGCCCAAATCAAGCAACGGTAAAGGATTTTCCTCGTTTAGCATTATGTTGCCGTAATCCGCCAAAAATTGACGCGACACGCTGCGTGGCAACTGCTCAAATTTCATGTTTGCCATTGTTGTTGGTCTTGTAAACGTATTTCCAACGCTTGCGAGCGGATATATGCAATACCTTGCGTATGGCTTTCTGACTTCGTCGCCAAACTCGTTTGTTTCGTCTTTCCAATAACGCTCCTCAACAAGTCCATACGATTGCTTTTGCTTATCGTTGTTCGCCGATGTCGTGAAAATATTGACAAATGTTGTTGACTTGACGACATTTCCGCGACTGTCTAGGTCTACAAAGAAACGATTGCCCGCCAATGCTTCCAGCCACAACTTATTTCCTTTGCAGTTGATTTTTAACAGCGAATTGCCAAGTTGGCACGCTTTTAGCACTGAGTCCTTAATCGTTCTTTTAATTTGCATTTCGGGCTCAAGCACATTGCTAATAAAGTCAACCGCCTTTCCGTCATCGCCCTTTTTCTCGCCATTAAATATAACTCCGTCTCCATATATGAGGTCGCTAACCTTTTGGCACAGACTTGCCGCGAATTGGCTCGGCAATATGCCTTTTTGTTCATCGTGGAAGTTTCGAACATATCCGAGGTTCCATTGGTCCCACACCCAAACATTTTGCATATAAAAATTAAACAAATACGGACTAGCAAGCGTATAAAACGCCGTGTTGTTAGTCCAGTTGTAATATTGATTGAATGCTCGTCCAATGTGTCGATTGATTGGACAACTTTCCAATACTTCGCCCATGATGCCCCCTTGTTATTTGTTTTCGCTCTCCGCGTGCTTGTCTTGCATCTCTTTGAGCCTTTTAACCTCTTTGTTTGCCCACGCCTGCAACTTTTGTGCGTTTGTGACCTTCAAGATGTCCACAACGTCGAGCAAGTTTGTGTTGACGGCGGACAACATGTTGAATATCGTCCCGAGCCCTTGTGCTAACACTCTCATGTTAAACAACATCTCGTCCGGTGTTTGCTTGATAAAGTCTTCTACAAACGCAACAAGGCGTTTATTGTATTCGTATAGGCTTTCCTTGGTTTCGTCAAACGGATTTTCCGCTTGCCAGCGTTTCGCCTGCTCAATTGCTATACGCTCCTGGCTTTCAATAAAGCGTTTGTTGTAATCTTCCGCTTTTTCGCCTGCAATTTTCTTGATTTGTTCCAAAATTTCGTTTTCTTCCATGTTATCTCCTTTATGTTTGTGGCTCCGTGACCATGTCCTCAACGCGGTAGTAATACGCAATCGCATACCTTAACGCATCAAAACTGTCGTTCGGGTCTTCGGGGTCAAGTTCCAAAGTCTCCAAGACCGCATTTTTCTTTTCGCGAATCTTGACGCTCTGCAATTCTTCCACCAGTGGATATGTGTCCGTTTGCCTCTGCAACTCGTAATCATATATCCCTTGCCCATAGTCTACAATATGACATTGGTTTTTTGCAAACAAATTGTTCATGATGTCCAATGTTCGCCTGATTGACTTTTGCGTCATCTTAACGACTAACCAACCTTGTGGCTCATATTCATAGCACAACTGCAAATACATATCTGTCGCCGCACAGTCAACCAGCATTATTTTGTCAATATATGGGTTGTTCTTGATTGGGATTGTGTCAGTCGAAAATAACCAGTTCAAATGCTTGCGAATGTGTGCGATTTGCTCCGCATTGGATAACGCACGGCTCGTCTTTGGGTTGTGTGCGAATTGCCTTAACACGAGTGAGTTTCCGTCACCGTCAAACAAAACCGGCACGCCCGCCGTCATATCGTTGGCATTGGCTGGGTCGACTGCGAAAATAAGCGTTTGTGCGTTCCTAACCCATGCCGCCGTGTCTATGTCCTGAATTGGCACATAATGCACCGCACTATCAAAAGCAAAGCAAGCAAGCCCGTCCGTATTGACCCATTCGCCCAAGATAAAACGCTTGTAGAATGTTGGGTTATTCTTAAAACTCAATTTGAGATTTTCAACAACTGACGGCGGCAAACGTGGATTGTCGTCTATTGTCCAATGAATAACCGCCTTATTGCCCGCAGACTTGTCGTCAATAAACTTCTTCGCAAAGTGGTTCGGACTGCTTGGGTTCATGCTATACACAGCCTGATAGTTCTCTTGGTCCAAACGCGTGAGCAACATCAAGTGAAAACTCTCAGGAGCAAGTGTCAACTCGTCCACAATCGCCAAGCCTAAACTCATGCCCTGCAATCTTCCAGCCGCCGCATTGTCGTTGAAAGCCACAAGCCAGCACACCTTGCCAAACAGCGTGACCTCTTTCTTATTCTTGACCTGACCCACATATCTCGCCCCGTATATCTGCCTCAAAGGTCCGAGTATGTTTCGCTCAATATTCGCCAGCGTCTTGGCACTGATTAGAATGTTTTGATTTCGATGTTCGTGAATTAACAGCGGAACCGAGAACAATATCGACCACGTTTTACCACTACGCACAGCACCAGTTAGGCAAGTAATGTGGTTCTCCATAATCGTGTCGATTGCGTCCCATTGCTTGGCGGTGGGGTTTAGCACCTTTAACGCTTCAGCCACGCTTTCGCTCCCTGAATGCTTGTGCCATCTTTGCTGCGAACTCGTCGCCGTCCTTATCTTCAACAACAAAGTCCTTTTGTCCAAGCCATTGACGTCCAAGCCATATCAGCATTGAAACGTTGCCTTTTTGCGCCACTTTCCACTGTTCTCGCCTTAGACTTTGACGACCTTGGCTCTGTCCTTTTTTTATTGCCTGTCGAAAGTTTTCGGCGTTATCTTCGGTATAAAACAAATCACGGCTACACCCTAGTATATCCGCGATTTCCTCGTCCGTGCACATAATTCGAGCCAAATTCTCAATCAAAGACACAGCCTCGGGTGTAAGGACTTTCTTTCGACTTCCTCTCTTCCCCGTTGGCTTTTTCTCGAAAAATACATTGACCTCAATCTTCTTGCCTTCAGTGTCTTCGACTTCTGCCATTTCCACCACCTCTACAAGTCGATTATAACTCCATTTGTGGGCATCTGCAACCGTTTTGCCTATATTTCAGGTACTCGTCACGTTCCTCGTTCTTAATCGATTCAGCCTTTCGTCTCGACAAGTGATATTTTGCCGCAACTTGCTTAGTGGTCATTGCTCTATGTTTAACGACTTTTCGGACAAACTCCTCATCTTCGAAAGCGAAGCAGTCCTTTTCCCGTGCCGGAAATATGTCGATTAGATATACGTTATAGCTCCCAATACGCACCATTCCCTCTGCCTCAATGTTTTTGCGGGACGGCGACATTTGCCACACATAACGCTGCTTTAACTTATGCTTTGTTAGTGCCGCCAACTCTTTTGCGTTGTCACAAACGTCAACCATGACGTCATTATCGTCATATATTGCAAACATATATCTATTCTTGAAAAATCTATCAAACTCCATAACGACCACCCTTGACTGTTTTAGCCGAGCTTTATTTGCTCGACCGCAGTCTTAACAAAATTCAACGGCGTATCTTTGCAACCGGCGGACTTTAATGCATATCTGATGTTTTGCTCCACGCATCGTATTGTCGTGCTGTCAGCCTTTGCTAACGGCGTAAAAACATCCGCATTCAATCTTACACGATGACCCTTGACCTTATCTGCAATCAATATCCCATCAACCAAAAGACGAAAACCGTCCAACTTTGGCGAGATATGTCGCGACAAGACATATTTGATTGTTTTTTTTCTTTTTTGAACTTTTGTGTTCATAATCCCTCCTTATTTCTTTTCAGCAAACCACGTCAAAATGTTAATTAACTTCTCGCCCACATTCTCGCGAGTGCAAAATCGGAAGTAAACCGTAAACCCCTCGCCATATCTTCCAGGCGTCGACATCGTTTGCAATATCTTTTTCAACACGCGACCCTCGACCTTAACATAGGGCTCTCCCGCATGATGATATATCTCTTTTAGTGGCTCGCCATTCGCTCCAATCACAGGATTGCCTTGTTTGTCCAAAATGGGGCGATATATGTCATTTTTATATACTGGCGACTTCCACTTGTCCAAGTCCTCAATGCTTTTTATGTCATCATATGGCGACACTATCAAAAAGCAAATTTCGCCGCCAAATTGTGCACAGTGCTTGATTTCGTCCGTAAAGCGTTCATGCTCTTTCTTATTGCCCCACACATTGCCAGCAATTTCGGTTATGCCGTCACCGCTGCTCTTAACGTCCACCGCACACAAAATGTTATCACTAAACGCAAAATCGCCCCATGCAAGTTTGTAGCAATTCTTCTTATCCCTTACAACCTCATATCCCAACGCACGAATTTGGTCGCAAACGAAGTCGTCAATCTGATTGCGGGTGTCAGGAATAACTTTGCGCGGCTTCATTTTGCCGTCCTCCATAGTGATTTCATTTCCGCAAGTTGTTGCGGTGTTTTGGTCTCAATTCCCAACTGCTTGGCGTCTTGCACTGTTCCGTCAATCAATCGTGCCATTTCCTTGCTGTCAAGTGTGTGCGTGTGCTTGTATAACAAATATTTGTCCTTCTTAACCCCATTGTCTTCAATCGTGCCATACCACTTGGCATACGGATAGAATTGCGTTATGTCTTCGCCTTCTGGTATTTGGACGGCAAATTTCTTCCCGTCACGCATTTCAGCAACTGCCCCAAACTCCAAAACGAGGCTCTTTTTGACCTCTTCGTTGCCGAGATTGAGTTTTGCTGCAATCTTATTGACTAGCACATGGAAATATGCATTTGCGTCAAGGCTTCTAGTTTCGCGATGTTGTTTAATTTCGCAATCAAACGTTTTGCCGTCCTTGATTTTTTGCGAAACTTCAAGCAACCATGATTGCACTTTCAAAATATCTTGATTGGTTTTGATTAACGTCTCCATTTAGCCCTCCCATTCTTCAAAGGCTTGGTCCTTAAAATAATCTTTAATCATGTCGTTATAATCCATGCCTTCCTCTACTGCATCCCACAAATCGAGTTCGTCAATAAAATTCTTGACTAGTGCTTTTTTTGATTCTTCGATTTTTTTGTCATCATCTTTGCCTTTGAAAAATTCATTATACGCAATGTCTATAATCGCGTTTTGCTTTGCCTTCCATGACGGCTCAAAGTCAAAAGACTTACAACTATATTCTCCTGTTTCATATTCATAAGTGTATTGATTTGCCATTTTTTCATTTCTCCCTTTCTTGATTTCTTAATTATGATACATCAAACTTTAATGCTTGTCAACACTTTTTATGTATTTTTTCTAGTTTTTTTGGAGGTCGTATTTCTTCAAAAGCAATAAAAAGCTAGAACTCGCTTTCTTTATATATGCTTTCCACAACCTTGCTATTATCCGCCCCCACTTTTAATCCATGTTTCTTGAATATCTTTTTATATTCTTTCAAAACCTTGTCTAAAGTTTCATTAAAATCATTTTTTGTTAAAACAACATCATTGTGGACATCTTCGCCACAATAAGTGCAAGTATCAAAATCAAAGTCTTTTTCCGCGAGATTCCTAATCTTCTCCACGATTTCTGCTGGCTGGGTTTTGAGTTCCTCGTTTTTTTCTGCTAAATCATACTTATCTTTCAAATCTTCACTTGCTGTCTTTTTATAACATTCATAAAGTTTGTTGTATTTTTCTTTCAACTCTTCAATCTCTTTGTCTTGCTGATTTAATCTTTTAACCACGTCAATAATTGCTAGTTCATTATTATCAACAACTCTGTTATCAAATTGATTAAACCACTCATATCTTTCTTTTTCTGCCATAACTACTCTCCTTTTAGTTCTTTCTCGGCTTGTTTTTTATAATATTGTGGATATTCTGAACAATCAACACCATACATAAATTCACAAGCCAGTTCCAGTGCTTTCTCTGCCACTTCTAGTTTGTGTTGTAGGTCGGCAATCTGCTTGTCTTTTTGGCATAAATCTTCTCTTAACTGCCAATTCTCATAGGGTTCATTTTCACCATTTAGTATAGTATTACACCCTTTACAAGTTTCTTTCCCGTTATGTTGGCAAGTATAACAACAAACTGCATAATTTTGTTTACTCATATTACTCTCCTTTTAGTTCAGCGAGTTTCTGCTCTGCTTCTTCTCGTGTTGCAAAAACCCAATCTTTGCGAACATAATAATATTTTCTCTGATTAAAATCTTTCGCATAGTTCCAACCCAATATGATTTCGTTCTCATTTTCAGCAACATAATACTTATCGCTTATAATATCATATTCTGGATTGCCTTTTGTTGATGTGTAAAATTGAGTAATGTAAAATATTGGTTGATAAGTTCTAAACTTTGGCACAATCGCCTTTTGTTTAAGTTCGGCAAGTTCGTTCTTGAGGTTATGAATTAAAGTTTCGTTGCTGTTATTTTTCAAATGATACACTTGGCAATCGTGTAGTCTTGTTTTTAATTCTTCCAGATTTTCTATATGCCAACTTTCAAGTATATCTTCCAACTCGCCAAGTTTGTTCATTATTTTTATCTCGCGCCAATCAGTTAGACTAAATGGCAAATAACATTTGGCATTCTCATCATATTTAGTCAATCTTTCCATATTCAATCTCCTTAATCTCAACTTTGACCACTTTGCAGTTTTTTGGCAATTCATCTACATAGATTTTCATTCTTCCCTCTCAAATATTTTTCTTGCTTTGCATTTAGTTTTCTTGCTGCGGACAATCCTTTATACCAGTTGAGGACTGATTCCAGAATGTCAATCGACATTAAAATTTCCTTGTCGCTCAATTTATTTTGATTTTTCATTTTTAAGCCCCCACGCTTTGTCGCGTTCCATTCTTCGCAATTCCGCTTGCTTTCGTCTTTCGTCACGTTCTATCAAGTCGTATATATCCCAACATTTACCCTTGTTCATGTTGCTCTCCTTTCAACAAAACTTTTGTTTCTTTCGATTTTTCAATCATTTCAATTTTCGCCAAAACCTGCTCGCCCACGCTTTCACGTGCTTTTTGCTCGTCTAACTGCTTCCGGAGGCTTCTTTTAATGTTTGACGCAATCACGGTGTTATATTCTGTCACATCGCTCAAAGCCCATTGTGCAAGCTGCGCGGGCGTTCCAACGACCTTTTTTGCCATTTCTGACAACTTGTTAAAATTCTCGTTTTGATTATACCAACTTACAGCCCCGTCAATTTCTCGAAATATCTTATCCTCGTCAAGTTCATTCTTCGACAGATTGCAAATCGTTTGGCAACCCTTTGCCACCTTTCCGATATTGCAAAAGTCGCTAACCTTACACAACTCTCGCATACTGGCAAATATAACTTGTAAATCATAACCCCTTAGAAAATCAAACCATATTTGTGCTTGCAAAATAGCTTTCGCTTTGTCCGTTGGTGGCTTAAATGTATCCCACAGAATGCTCGCATACGCATATACTTGCTTTAATTCTTCCCTTTCCATGTCTTCCTCACTTTATTTCGTCAATAATGCTGTCAATTCGACTTGCCATATCCAAAAGGCTTTCGGATTGCTTCCCTGTTGGCTTGTGTTCCATGTCTTCCTCATATGCCTTTGCAACCCATCTCAAAATCGCCAAGTAGTGCGAGTTATATTTGTATTTCTTCAGTTCAAATCGCTCGCTGCAATATTCAATAATCGCCTCCGCCTTTTCTTTGCCATACTTCTTAACAAGCGAATCAACCTCACTATCTTTCAAAAGGACGTTAGAATATTTACCATACTTATGTTTAACCTCTTTATTTTCTTTTAAAACCTTATCTTCTTCTAAACTAATAGTATTATCAGGGTTAGTATTAGATTTAGAGAGAGTATATTCTTGGTATACCAGCGGTATACCAGCCACATACCGCCCATTTTCATCTATTGACAATGACTTTTTTTCTTCGGTGTAAACTGTGTCACTATGCCTGTCCGCTCTCAAATAATTATTTATTCTCCAATCAGTTATGACACAAACGCCACTATCAAACGGGATAATAAACTTTTTGGCAATTAAAAGCTTATAATCGTCATCAGAAGCCCCCACAAGTTTGATTATTCTCTTTGGACTTGCCACAAACCCATCATCGTCCGCTCTCATTGACAAATGAAAATATAGATTTTGTGTGCTAGCAGGCATGTCCATAAACCAGTCAGTATCTATGATTTTTTTGCTGAACATTCTTTTTTCCGCCATGTTTTCTCCTTTTAATGTAAAAGCCACCAAATTACTTTGCCTATTGTGACTGACAGCATTTCATTTGATGGCTTTCTTGCCGAGTATTCAGTTGTTTTCCTCGCATTTGAGCAGTCACTCCCAAATACTCGGCGTTATCCTTTACAAGACATTATTATGATAGCACATCCAAAACAAAACTGTCAACTGATTTTATTGATTTTTTTGTCTAGCAATAATTTTCCCATATAAGCCGCATTCTTCAAGCGGCAACTCTCTCAAAACTTTGATTTTACATGTTCGGACTTTGCCGTCACTTTCGACGGGTAAAACAATATCGCTTATTTTGCTCTCCACTTCTAATATTGCCAAGTCTTTCCAATCTCTGCCAAAACTCAACGCCCAATTCAAGTGAGCGATGTGTATTCCGTTTGAGCAAACATGGAAAACATTGTTGTCGCAAGTTTCTTTTTTAATCTTCCCTATTTCATAGCAAAAAGAGTTGTCATAGTCGCTCACATATCCATTGTTCGTTTTTCTTACAGCCTTATACATAATGGCTTTTGTTTTTGTATGTCTTATGCCGTAAAAATCAAGAAATTCAATCACTGATTTGGGCATCTCTACAATACGAGACTTTCCAGAAGTTTTTAATTTTGCAAATGAAGACATTCTTACAATTTGAACATTTCCCCATGCTTCTACGCTTGAGTTTTCCCTTGCTACTACGCTTGAGTTTTCCCATGCTTCTACGCTTGAGTTTCCCCATGCTACTACGCTTGAGTTTTCCCATGCTACTACGCTTGAGTTTTCCCTTGCTACTACGCTTGAGTTTTCCCTTGCTACTACGCTTGAGTTTCCCCATGCTTCTACGCTTGAGTTTTCCCTTGCT
>OIZT01000354.1_pt1 | contig 29558 bp, 28 predicted proteins | sample 1588611 | NCBI WGS metagenome assembly OIZT01 (sample SAMN03283278) | human gut metagenome | biome: human-associated habitat; material: feces | host: Homo sapiens | place: Peru | collected 2012
GATTTTTTGTTTTGACAAAATGCGAAAATGCATAATATTATTACAGTCGCGACACCTAACACATATAGTGTTTGTGTAACAGATTCCGATAATTCAAGCATTGGAAAGAGCCTGAGTAAAAGGAATGCGCCTGTTCCTGTCGTTAAAGTACAAACAGTTGCATAAATCGGTCTTACGGTTTTTGTTTGTTCCGCAAAAATGTTGTGCATCGGGAAAAGTCCTGCCTTTGCAACAATTCCCGTGATTAAAAATAAACTTGCTGTGTAAAATCCTGCATCCGAAAGGTACACGTAAAAATCGGGTGCAAACATGTGGAGTTCTGAAAACGACAAGAGGGTTGAGCCTTCTTCAAGGTGGAAGTTCGCCGTGAATATGAACAAAATCACAAGCCCTGCGAGAAATGCGACATCTCCGATTCTGTTCATTGTCATTGCCATTGTCGTATTTTCGGGGGCTTCGTCGGCATTCGTCGAAATCAAAAATGCGAAAACACCTGTTAATACTGAAAAAATGTATGCTTGCGGATTTAATCGCATTTCAATGGGTATGCAAACTGCGGTTGAAGATGAACTGAAATTGCTCGGCAGAATTCACAGCATAGATGATGCAAAAGTTTCGGTTGAAAGAGCTAAGAATGCGGGATTTAATAATATTTCGCTTGATTTGATGATGGGGATTCCAAATCAAACGATTGAAAGCCTTCAAAATTCAATCAAATTTTGTGCTGATTGCGGTGTTGCTCATATTTCGTCATACATTCTGAAAATTGAGAAGAACACTCCGTTTTATAAAATGCAGAATAAACTTAGTCTTGCCGATGATGATATGCAGGCTGAAATGTATCTTAAAGCGGTTGAGATGCTTGATTCTCTCGGATATAAGCAATATGAAATTTCAAATTTTGCAAAGCTCGGTTTTGAAAGTCACCACAACACAAATTACTGGAAATGCGGTGAATATATCGGCATAGGTCCGTCTGCTCATTCATTCTTCGAGGGCAAAAGATTTTTTTATTCAAGAAGTATGAATGATTTCAAGAGCAACAAACTTACCTATGAGGGTACTGGCGGAGATGAAGAAGAATTCATTATGCTTTCTCTTAGGCTTAAAAGCGGACTTAACTATTCTGAGTTTGAGGAAAAATTCGGGTATTCCCTTCCCTCTTATATAACCGACAAAGCTAAAGAATATGAAAAATACGGTTATATGAATGTTACAAACAAAACAATCAATTTTACTCCGAAAGGCTTTCTTGTTTCAAATTCAATAATCAGTGAGTTAATATGACTGAAAAACGCTCCGAGCATTTAGTTCGGAGCGTTACTTTTATGCTTTTAATTTTTTCGGATGGTTACCATGGAAAGTAAGAATTACCGCCTAAAAGTGATGAAAAAATATTTGATGCAAAAGAACTTGTGTTAAATGACCACATAGTAAGATTTGAGCCGATGTAGAATACAATGATAAATGCAACTGTGATGATAAGTGTAAGAATCAAAGTGAACAATGCAGAATTCTTTGTTTCCGGAACATTAGCTTTAACCTGATTTACAAGTGAAATAACAAGATAAAGCATAACGATTACAAAGAAGAAAAGGAACAGATATACGCTTACCAATGCAAAAAGACCTGCTAAAATCCAGCCGATTGATGCAGGAATTGATTCAATTGAAAAAGTGATAAATGCGTCAATAAATGCTTTGCCTGCATTTTCTTCGGACTTGAATTTCTTTACATATGCGAAGAGAATTACTGAATATAAGCCGCCGATGAGAACAGTCATAACAAGGCTTACGAGAAGTGTTTTTGGAAAGTCAAGTGCACTCATTGAAAGCATAAGGAATGTATTGCCAAGAATAAGAGCAATGAAGAAAATTGCTGAGAAAAGTGATGCAACGACAATGTCCTTTTCTGCTTTAGCGGTTTTGATGACTGTTTTTGAATCCTTAAAGAATGAAGTGAAAACAACAGGGATATTCTTCAATGCCTTTACAAAAGCGTTTTCACCTGCTGGAACAGCATTGTTATTTACTGCATAGGGTGACTGCTGTGGCTGTGCGTTAGGCTGAACAGGATTCTGGTACTGTGGTTGCTGAGGCTGAACAGGCTGCTGATACTGTGCATTTGCCTGCTGAGCCTGAGCGGCTCTTGATTTTTCGCAGTTGCAAACAGCATTGTCTTCGAGCTGTGCTCCGCAATATTTACAGAATTTCATTGTGATTCCTCCAAGATAAAATATTATTTATGTAACAGGTCTTATATCTGACCTGTTGTTTGTTGAAAACCAATTGTTTGGGTTAAGAAATTTTTGTTGCGGTATAATTTTTTGAATTAAGGAAACTCTCATACTTCTTGTAGTCAGCAAGTTTCTGATCACCGCTACTGCTGCCAATACTTGAGGAATAAACTTCGTCATCAAGCAGATAAGGGTTCTTGATGTATATGCCGCAATAGTAAGTATCGTAACTGTTAAACCAACTGTCATATTTTCCTTTTTCAACTACAAGGATAAATGCTCGCTCATCATCAGATGCTTTCTTTGGCTGAACATAATACATTTCAACCGGAGAATAAGATGTGAGATATGAATAGTATTCATCAATGTAATCGTTTACAGCGGAATTTATTTTGTCAACATTTGCTTTTGCTTCATCGGAAGTCATAACATTGTTAGCCTTAGCAGTAACTGTTGTTGACGATTCCTTAATAATAAGTGAGGTGTTTGGAATAATTTCTTTTTCGGCTTTGAATGTTACTTCGTCGCCTTCATCAAGATAGTCTCGACTACCGTCAATGCTGAGATAAAAATGATCTACAAAATCATCGTTTTTATCATACACACTGATAGTAGAGCCTGATTCATATTTAAGTTTGTAATCATCAACTTTGTAGTCAAACTTAGCGATGTCGATTGAAAGGTCACCATCGTTTATACCGTAAGTTTTGATAAGGTTGTTGTCAACTATATGCTTGATTATATCCACTTCAACCATATCTTTGAGTGAGATTTTTTCCTCTTTAAGAATGTCGCTGACTTTGAGCTCTTTCTTGACATCACTCTTGTCAAACTGAATTCCGAGAGTTTTTTCATACTCGGAAATATATTTCTTTGCAGACTCACTGTCATCCCATTTGAGTTCAACAACAATTGTGTCATCTTTGCTGATGTTGTTTATGGTTGCTGATGAAACTGTGTAAAAACTATCTGAATCCTCTGTTGTTGATTCTGTTTTAGCGTCTTTGAGATATGCCTTTACGTTGCAGTAATCAAGGATTGATGAAACTGATGCCTGACTTGCAGAATAATCATCTACTGCATCGCTGAGCACACTTCCCCAGTCGCCTTTTGAAATATTGTCGGCATACTTGCCGTAATCAATGTCTGATTTCTTATCATCAGAAACCTTTTCTTTTTCAATAGTATCACTGTCAATGTAAATGTCAGCAGAAGCGTAACCATTGTACAAAGAACCTTTGTCAAATTCAACTTTTATGTAGTCATCAAGCTTAATTCTGTTAAGGTATGGAATAAGTGTACAAAGTGTAATGATTATTCCTGCAATTACAACTGCTGCCGCACCGCAAATTACAACAAGCTTTGTCGGGAAAGGCTTCTTAACTTTTGGCTGGCTCTGAACCTGATATGGTTGTGCCGCCTGTTGTACACCTTCTGTGACATTAGCATTGTTGTCAAAATTTACAGGTTGTGTGAACTGCTGATTGTTTTGATTTACTCCGTTGTCTTCTGTTGTAACGGGATTTTCCTGAGGAACAGGAGCTCCGCATTTTTCGCAAAAAGCATCTCCCGCGCTAAGCTTATTGCCGCATTTTTCACAGAACATAAATTCATCTCCAATGTTTGATAATATAATGAACATTATCACTTTAACACTGTAAAGCGATAACATCAACTCGCTTATTATATCACAAATTACAGCAATAATTCAATATATCTTACAATTTTTTAATCTTTTAATACTACAGAAAATTATATGTTAAAATTATGAAATAATGTACATTTCGCTAAAAATGACAATAAAGCAGCGGCAAAAACTAATACTGAAAGTCCTTGCCGCTGCATTTTTAATAATAATATTTTATAAATTTGATGTTGTAGTAATCACAGGTTGTGATGTCGTTGGTGTCAATTTCATTTATGAGGATATAGTCCTGAGCCACACCCAAGAGATAGCCGGTTTTTTGAACAATTGTGTTTGCTCCCACAAGAAAATCAACGGTGATTCTTCTTCCGATTTGCGTTCGCATAAAACCGTTATGATATCTCAGATTTTCAGCTGTTACAGGAAACGGATATTGATAATCACTCATCGACATTCCGATATTCTGCCTTATCGGCATTGCAACGGTGGCGCCGGAGCTCGCCGTTGTGGCAGGAGTTGCAGGCAAAACAGGTACAGATGTATCTATTTTTTTTAAGCCCTTAATGAACGGTATATTTTGAAGGCTTCCGCTGTATTTATTTATATTTTCAGGTTGCTCTTCTGATGTACTTCCGCCCTCTTCATATGCTATTTCTGCCTGTTCAAGCGAGGGATTGTCATTTGATTTTTGAACTTCTTCTGTCATATCAGGGTGTGCAACCGACGGTGCGCCCGGATTGTGTCGCATAATTTCATTCATTGACGGAATATAATACCCGATGTCTGCGGTGTTTGCAGAACAAGCGTTGTTAAGGCAGGCTTTGTTTTTGTCAAGTCCGTAAAGATGTTCGGGATTAATCTGATTTGTCATCGGAGTTGTGTTAACTGTCATATTTGAAGAATTATCCATTAAGCTATGCTCCTTTATGTTTTGGAATAAGCCTCGGTAGGCGAATAAAAGCAATGATCCCCTACCCTGTTGTAAATTACTCCGTTGTCTGACGGAAAAAATGTTGGGCAGGTATCTGAAAATGGATTAAAATAGAAAATTGAATTTCCGACAGATGAATCGGTATTGCCTGCCAATGCCCAATCGGCAATGTTATAGTGAATTTCGTCAGGGCGTATATTGTAAACATTCTGAGGATTATATTGTCCTCCGACAGTTGTTTTAAGACAGGTAAATTGATTTGGTTGTTCCATTATGGCACGGAAATCTCCGCCCTTGCTGACTCTTGCAAATTCCCCGTTTGGAACACGGGTTCGGTTTACAATTACCGACGCAACGGCACGCATTCCGTTTTCACCTTCCCCACCTGCCTCACATTTTAAAAGCCTTGCAAGCAATTCTCTCGTACTCAATGCCACCTTTTTCACCAACCGTTATTTTATTCAATGATATTCTATGCGCAAAATATTTTGGTGTTACAAAAGAAAAGACCCTGCAAAGCAAAGTCTATAATAGAAAAATCAGTTTTGAATTTTTAAACCGGATAGTTTAAGCATTTTATCCATAAAAAGATGATTGAAAAGAGCGATTACTCTGCCTACACCGAAAACTGAGATTATTGTGCCGATTCCTATGCCTATCAGTTTTTGGGCAAAAATAAGGCAGATTATAGTTGTGATACATATGTTTGTGAGGTCAAAACAGTTTTTGGTGAAACCTACCGACTTCCCTATGTAGTCGGAAATTGCTTGTACAATGCCGTCACCCGGATTTGGGATAATTCGCATATTCAGCGACATTGCCGCTCCGATTCCTGTGAATATAATTCCGAGGAGCAGAACCATAAACTGCGACAGAATTTCAGTAGGAGTCGGAATTAAATCTGAAAATAGGTTCATAAATCTTGTGAAAACAAGGCTTAACGGAAATTGTAAAATATCAGTCAGAAGTGTGACTGAAAGTTTCTTCTTTGAAGAGTCGGTTTTAGATGAATTATTTTTATTTTTGATATAACTGAAGGTATGTAAAATAAGCTCTATAATCACAAATATTCCGTAAAGCAGAAATGTTATATTACCAAAATTTAGTCCTGTGATTTCTGATGTGCAGTATGAAACCGATATAATCGGCGAAACTCCGAGTCCTGATTTTGTGTTCAAAATTATTCCCAGTGCCAAAATCAATAATCCGCAAATGTAAAATATTATTCTGAAAACTATCCACTTTTTCACTCTCTACATCTCCATAAATCTTATCTATCATATATCTATTGTAACATATTTTCAGCAATCTATCAATGTAAACGCAGTGCTTAAGAATACAAAAATAAAAATCCCATTGACAAAGTCAACAGGATTTTTGTTTGGCGGAGACGGAGGGATTCGAACCCTCGACCCTCAGGGGGCATCATGATTTCGAGTTTTTTATCCTTTGGACACTTACTGATTTTTACAGGTTTTTTCAGGTAGTCTGATACTCGCTGAAATCTGCATAAAATAAGGCTTTTTCGGGTGTAGCTCTTCTAAAACACCATTCCGCCAAGGAAGTTTGAATCGAATCAAAAATAGCATTTAGGAGAGAACTGAGAGCGTTTTGGAGAGAACTCAGGAGAGAACAGACGCAAAATAAAACCCAATGGCAATACACACAGGACGAACTTCAAGCCGACAAATTAGTTTGAAAGGCGTATTGCTATGAAATATCACAAACCGATTAACTGGAACGAGGTTCCCGACGTTATCACAAAAGAGCAATTCTATCGTATCTGTCACATCAGCAAGTCCACAGCTCTGTATCTGCTTAAAAGCGGAACAGTCCCGTGTGAGTATTCGGGTAAGAAAACCCGATGCTATAAAATTAAGAAAGCGGACGTGCAGAAATACTTGGAGAGTAAAGGCAAGTTCCCAGAATACTATTCTGCCCCTAAAGGATGGTATAAAGGAAATCATAAAATAACACTTCCCGTTGAGATGTCAGAAGAAGCGTTGAAATTGCTTCACGAATATTATGCCGATCTTTTATCCGACTATAAGGACGTTATTACCTCTCAGGAGGTTGTTAAACGCAAAGTCCACCGTTACCAACTGGTGCGGCAAGGGACGGCTTAAGCACTTTATAAAGCACAACACCTATTACATCCCAAAAGTATTTTTAATCGAGTTTTTCTGCTCAACATATTTCCGCAGTATTATCCGTAAGACTTATTGGCATATTCAAACCATCAATGAGTTTCACCACCTTATGCATAAAGAACGGAGTAAGTAAATGCTTTTGAGCACCTGCCTTCGGGTGGGTGCTTTTTCAATGTGCGATTTCAAAATTTGCACAATCGCACTCCGAAAGGCTTTTTGCTACACTATAGCCGTAATGAGGTGCAAACAATGGCACGATTTATTGAAGAGTTTTATTACGGCAACATCGATCCGCAGGCACGCAGTACCAAACAGAACAAGGCAGTGCAGAAGCAAATGGAAATTCTTATGAAGAGCGAAGATTTGCTAACAAACGCTCTGCACAACGAACAGAAAAAATGGTTTCTCGACTATGTGAACGCTTGGGGTGTTGTAAACAGCGAATCCAATCTTGATAGTTTCATTATGGGATTCCGTTTAGGGGCGAACTTTGTCTACGATGCGTTCATCTCCACCGAAACACCGTTTGAGGATTTGCTGAAGGAGCATTGAAAATGAAAAAATTACACATTATCAGGTTGCCGGACTATTCTATCCCACCAATAGTTTCAGGCGGCACAAAGGAATAAGTCGGAACAAAAGAGGATATAAAAAAGTTAGTTCCAAACCACGATATTAAAAATTCCGATGAATGCGTTATTCTCGCAGAAGCAACTTGTCATCACTTTGCTACAGAACATATTTTTATAAACACTTACGGTTTCGAACACACCATTAAAGCCGATAAAATCGAAGCTTCACTCATACATATTTTTGACGGTAAAAAGTATATGCGTTGCATCAAGGCAAAAATGAACAATTTACAGATTGGAGTTAATGGGCAGGATTATTTCAAACCTTATTCCTTTATGGGATACCCCAATATTCTTTACATTGAAAACGACTGGATATGTTCAAATCTCTATGCAGTAGAGCAAATCTTTAAAGACCGGCAGGCCTGCTTGACAGATATCAATCACATTTCACCGATTAACTTTGATTGCTTTTTCAGCGATATTTTCGGTGATGGTTAATAAAACGGAGGTACAATATGAAAACATTATTCGAACAACAGGGCGGCACTTACACGATGCAGGGTGATTACCGCTTGCCGAACCTGCTTCCGCCCGCCGAAGAAGAACGTCCTATCGGCGTATGGGGACAGCGTAGGCTAAACTACTTAAAGCACCACCGCAAAGTTTTGTATTATAACTTGCTCACTTCCGGCAAACTCCATTCCCACCTTGCCGACACCGAGGAACAGGCACAAGCCCTCTTTCTTCGGCTGGTAAACGAATACGCCAAAAAGGAAGGCGTCACCGAACAACTCAAGGCCACCGACCAAATGGCATGGGTGCGGAAGATGGTAACCGTCAAATAAGATAAAGAAACATCCGCCACGGATACCGTTTTGGCATTCGTGGCGGATGAGATTATTTGGGGATAGTTTATTCGGTTGAGGGTGCCGATTTTGAACGGCAACAATCCGGTGCGTTCCATGGCAGAAGGATATCTACGGATTCAATCTCCTTCAGGTTTGGCGCCTTTGTGAAAACATACTTTAGATACTCGTATGGGTCGAGACCGTTTTCCTTGGCTGTTTCGATGATGCTGAAAACCGTCGCACTTGCCTTTGCTCCAGACGGAGTATTGGCAAACAACCAGTTCTTCCTGCCGATGACAAACGGCTTGATGCTGCGCTCTGCACGGTTGTTGTCGATCTCCAGCCTGCCGTCCTCGATGTAACGGCGCAAGTAGGGCTCTTCCTCGATCAGATAATTGACCGCCTTGCCAAGCTTGCTCTTCGGCGCAATGTTTCGGAGCGATTTTGCCCATGCAAAGAACGCGTCCAGAAGCGGTTTTGCTTGCTCCTGTCGCTCTTTCAGTCTGTCTTCAGGACTTTCATCCTTCATTTTCTTTTCAATCGCATACAGCTTACCGCAGTAATCCAGACCGATGGCTGCCGTCGAATCCTTGCGCTGTTCTTCCGGTAAAATCTCCAACGCTTCACAGAATCTTCTTCTGGCGTGCGCCCAACAGCCGACGATCGTGACGTCATCAATACTTCTATACGCTTTATAGCCGTCGGTATGTAAATATCCCTTGAAGTCTTCGAGATATTTTTCAGCGTTCTCCGCCTTGCGGTTCGGTCGGTAGTCATAGAGAATGATCGGCGTCTCGCTGCATCTGCTTGTTCTGTACAGCCACATGTAGCTCTTGGTCGCTGTCGGCTTTTCCTTTGTCCGCAAAACCTTCAAGGTTGTTTCATCCGCATGGAGAACACTTTCTTTCAAAAGTTGTTCTTTCAGCCTGTCATACAACGGCTCAAGCCACATTCTTGAAGCGGTGATGAACCAGTTCGACATCGTCTGTCTCGACAGTTCAATGCCCTTCTGTTTCAATTCCTGTTCCTGGCGATAGAGCGGAGAGTGCATGACAAATTTTTGCGCCATCAGATGTGCTATAGCTTCCGCAGAGGCAAAACTCCCCTTGATGACAGGGTTCGGCTGCGGCACTTCAACGACGGGTGTTTCCGCTTCGTTCTCATGGCACTTCCTGCAGGCATAGGTAAAGTAAACATCCTCACGAATGACGGCTTTTGCCGGGATTATCTCAAGATGCTTGGTTACCTTCTTACCGATAACCTCCATCTCTTCACCGCACTCGGGACATTTGCGTTCTTCTTCACTAAGCTCATGCTCGACAGTATAGGTCTTGATGTTCTTGGGAAGCTTGTCAAAGCAGCCGATCTTTTTCTTTCGGGTGCGCTCTTTGACAGTCGTCTCGGCAGGCTTCTCGTCTATATCTTCTATGAGCTCCGCTTCATTAAAGAGCAAGGAGATTCCTTGATAAAGGTCGTCTAAGCGTTCAGAACTCGAACCAAAGGCTTTCTTTTTATTGATCAAGAGCTGTTCTTTCAACCATTTTAATTCAGATTCAAGCTGAGCGCAGTGCTCTTTCAGGCTCTTAAAAGACTCATACTCGGCTTTAGAAATCGTTACAGTTTAACTGCTTTTCTTACTCATAAACGCCCAACTTTTCTGCTCTATTATATGTGTTCATTGTACCACAAAAATCGCTAAAAGTACAGTGTTTATGCGGATTTTTCAGTGATTATCCGAACTTTATTTTATCTATTTTCCGGTGCGCCTTCGGCTGCTGAATACTCAGTCCTTCCATGAGCCACCGGTACTGTTGAGCAGTAATGCCGAGCGCCTCATTCTCGCTCCGCGGCCATTGAAACTTGCCCTTTTCAAGCCGTTTGTAGAGCAAGAGAAAGCCGTCGCCCTCCCAGTAGAGCGCTTTGATCCTGTCGGTTCGCCTCCCGCAAAACAGGAACAGCGCGTCGGAACACGGATCAAGCTTGAACTGCTGTTCAACGATAGTCGCTAAACCGTCGATACCACGGCGAAGATCCGTGTAGCCGCAGGCGAAGTAGACCTTCGACCCGCTGAAATCGCTCAACATGATTTGAGCGCCCTGAATATCGCCGTAAGAGTTGCTTCATCTGCGCCGTTGTGAACTTCGGTGCAGATGCCACCAATTCTTACAGACGCTACGATTTTGTTCGCCGCAATTATGTTGTCCCGGATCTCGTCAAAGGATAGCGGAACTTCGACGAACTGAGAACTCTTTTGCAGCGCTTTCCACACCTTCTGCCGGCGGTAGTGAAAGGTGCTGACAGCGATTTGATGCTGTTCGCACCAGGAGCGCACGCTCAGTCCGCTGTTGCGGCACTCCTCAACCTGCCGTGACCATTCCACAATATTATTATTTTCCTTGATGTTTTGTAATCCTTTAGCCATGATTCCACCCCTGTGATTGTGTTCGATTGTAGTCGATTATATCCGTTCGAATACAATGGACTACAACCGCACACTTCGTTTTTGCTAATATTTTCGCACATTTTCATGGTGGAGGACAATACGGTGGTTTATTTGACGGTTACAGAAGATGAATAATATTAAGTGGTCAATTAACGAATATATTCGTAAAGAATTAATTATAAAATAAAAACACAGCCAGCGAATTTTTAATATTCGTTGGCTGTGTTTTGTTAGATCGCTGATAATTTTTTAATATAATCCCTAACATCAAAATTTTCTTCATTGATTTCTTGACTTTTCAAGAAGAGGTCTTGGATATTTTTAAAAATATTATCTTTTTCTTGTTTTATACGATCGATGCCTATATGTTCAAGTGCAATCCATAACAAATAAAAGTTTTGATTCGTTCTACTCTGAGTGTTTTTCTTATTATGACAAATCATTTTATTGAAATCTTCAAATTCATTACCGCATAAATATTGAAGTTTATCAATAAAATCTTTCACATCCTGAAGCGCATCAGCAAACACTGGATCATTATTGCTAGATATTTCTGTAAGACGATTAGTTATATTGCCTTTTGTGTTAATTCGAGCATTCAGACGTTGATTTCTCACAAATATATTCAAATAGTCTCCTGATTTAATAGAGTCTTTTCTTTGAATATATGCCAGATAGGCTAACATTGTTATTAGCTCTTCGTTTTTCATTCGAGTATCAACAGGTTTGAAGAGTTTTCCTGCATATTGGTCAGCATACAGTTTTATCGTTTCGACAAACTGTCTTGAAACAAACGCATTCCACATTTCGAATGTATTTGCTTCAATCGGAAAAGGTTTAGAATTCAAACGCAAGAACAAATCTATGGGACTAAAATTGGGGTTTTGTGCTTGGTTGATTTCAACGATATCAATTTGGAAATCAAGAATACGATCCTTTAGTGAAGAGTCATATTGTTCAACTCCATCGATATCTTTTCCGTTTAATTCTTTGAGAAAGCGAAGTTTTGAAAGTTTAAATCCATGTTTGTTAGATAACTGATCTTTGCCGTTTTCATCTTTATATTTTTCTTGTAGAAAACCCAAGATAGAAAGTAGACGCTGCTGCCCATCAATAACCTCACTTACATTATCATCTCTTCTGTAAATGAATATTGGAGGGATTCGAATGCCAAGCATAATACTTTCAAGCAAGTAAGAAGCCTTTTGAATGCTATTGGATACTTCTGAGCGTTGATAATCTGGTCTTATTATAAATTGTTTTGATTTCACATCAGTCAGAATATCATAAACAGTCGCAGAAACCGGATCGGTTTTTGATAGTTTAAAATCCTTGAATTGGTCTATAGAAGGATTTTGTGCCATTATTGCATCAAATTCGCTTTTGTTTTTAATATGAGCATCAAAGTTCACGCCGGTTTGGTTTGAAAGATAGTTTGATGCAAAAAGATATCTGTTAATAATGGACTTATAATAATGGCTACCTGTTGAGAAAAATACCATATCAAAGTCTTTTCTCTCAACAAGTATTCCTTCCCAAAAAACATCTTTGTTGGAACAATTATCTACATCTGAAGCTATTTCTGCCATATCTAAATTTGAAAATTTATCGGGTGCTTGCTCACGAACAATTGATAAGCCCCAGTACATTGCTTCAAAGAAAAGATTATTCTCTGCTATTATCGAGTTAAGCTTAAGCAATTCTCCTCTAAGTTCGAACAGCTTATTGATAATTAATTCAAAAGTATCAATAGTAATGTCAATTGGTTCTTTCTCCACCTTGAGCAATAAGTAATTGCGTATTACATCAGATTTTGAACTTGCTCCCGCATAACTTTGAATAGGTATGTATTGCATCGACAAAACATTTCTAGCACGAGAAAGGACATAATTGATTTTATCTCGTTCTTTTAATGTCTGCTTTCTTTTTGGCATTAAAACAAGCTGACATTTTTGTAAAAATTCGCGATCTTGTTCTAGTCTTGTTTTTAAACCACGAACCAAAAGATCGTTAATATACGCAGCTCTTTCAATTTCTTGTGGCTTTAATGCTATTATACCGGAGTTATAACGAGTAAATATTTCTTTTTTGACTTTATCCTCCTGTTCTGGTGTTAGTGAAGGTTCGTTAACTATACTGAATTGAAGGATTCGAATTTTTGTGTTATTAAAACTGCCTTTGATCGTATCGGGAAGCTCTGAATAATACTTTCCTTCCAATGATGTCAAGGACTTCAACCCATTCGCATCCAGCTGGAGCTTGTCTTCAAGAAATCGCTTAATCGTTTCATATCTTTGACGACCATCAATTACTTCATTCTTCTTTCCGTCATCAAACAATACTATAGGGGGAATTTCAGTTCCGAGCAAAATACTTTCAATAAAGTACGAAGCTTTTTCATTATCCCAAACATACTTTCTTTGGAAATAAGGTGAATAATCAATACGATTGGCATATCTCGCATTTAAGAAAGTGTGAGAGATAGATTTTACTGAATTTTCTATTTTTAAGTGTGTTTTGAATATCTCAATAATATCTGAACAATCAAGTTGAATACTCATATTCTTTTTCTCCTAATTAATTTTAATTCTCTTTTGCATTAGTTTGGCCTCAAATCCAGGTATGGTTTTTCGCACCACAGACCCTTGGAAGAAAAACTCATTGTTGTAATTCATTCGTTGCTTAATTAAGCCATCTAAGGCAAATCTAAAAGTATACTGCCAGCTCGGATTAGAAAATGCGTTGGAAATTTGGTGAATCGCTGGTAACCAATCGTACAAGTAACGGCACTCATCAAAAAGCATTAAATCCGTAAACATCCTTTTTTTCTTTGCTACATATGTTAACCTAAGTGCTTTATCGCTCACATAATGCATTGGGTGAGATAATTGGCTAATAACAGCGTCATAAAACAGAATTCTATTTGGTTTATCTAAGAACTGATACATAGATTGCTCTTTATCAAAAAAAGTCAAAGCATCTTTCAAGTCTGCAGATATATCAACACCTTTTGATTTTATTTCATACAATTTCTTAGACGAGGATAAAAGGTCATATCCACTAGTCGGTGCTGATATTTCACTTATAAGTTTGTCTACCTTTGAGATGCCTTCAAAACTTGATGGAGTTTGCTTCAAAAAACAATTCATAGCTAAGTACTTATATAAGGTGTTGTCTTTTATCGTATTTACATCTTGAAATTTGAGTAGCCCTATTGGGACGGGTTGTGTATTTGATAAAGAACGTAAATAATTAGAATTGCAGAATCTAACTGAGGGAATTGATATGGATGCTGTGTTGCAAATCATAGCAGTTATGAAATTACCATATGCTTCCTCTAAGTTTTCTTCAATGCTTATCTTTACTTCTTCATAGCCGTCATTAAAAACTACCGTCCCTTGATGATCAAATAAACATGCGTTCCGGTTATCTCGAATAAAATTGTACCTAGAAATTATATCAATGTATTGTTGTTTTTCCGCACCTACAGTTTCATCTAAATAAGCAAAATTTGATATCAATATACCGGGGGAATTTAACCGATGATATTTATACATTGAGGCGATACACCTTAGTGCATGTTGATCGGAAATTAAAGAAGCGCAAGCATCAATATATACAATATCAAAAGTTTTTGGGGATGCTTCAAAAAATCGCTCTATGGATGTTTTTATTAGTTTTGGCTGCATAAAGTTTGTGCTATCGATTGATGTTAGCGCTTGTAAATATGTACTCCTTTCACATTCAAATGCCCAGATATTTTGAGGTTTGATACCCATAGAAACAAACTCAGCAAAGTCGTTCTCCGGCTCTGGTCCAGCAAGATAACATACAGACAATTCTTCCGGACGTTTAACCCCTAGAGCGTTTGCGTGCATACTTTCCCATTCCTGTATGTACGAAACATCTATCTTACGGGCCTCTTCTTGTTCATGAGATTCTGCCAAATCATTGAAGTAATCATATAAATCCCGGACATAGGAATGGCGTACACAGCAGGCTTGTGTACGTTCTGTTGTCAGCATTTCTACGGCTCGTCGTATAACAGTGTGCCTAACAGTATTTTTTGTCTCTTGTCTGTATGTTACAACCATTTTATCTAATCCCTTGTATTTTAATATCTTTAGCGTTTATAAAATGTCCCACACTGTTTCGTCGCCGCAGATGTTGCGGATTTTCAGGCGAAGCGGTTTCTGTTCGGAGCGGATACTGCCGTCCCAAAAATCTTTTGTTTTTGTACCATTAACTATAACAAAACCATTTTTATCGATTTTGATTTCGCTGTCGGAATGCCACTCTCCTTCAGCAGCAGTGCAATCAATGCTCAAGAACTCAATCAGTTCCAAACCGTCCTCGCTAATTTCTATCGGCTTATACGGCTTCTTTGCCGAAGAATTAAGTAGTGCTTTTTGGTTGAACTCAGCTATTTTTGAAAACACACGGTCGCTTATAAACTTATCAATGGAAACAGCATATCCACCAAATAAATCATCGTGGGTTTCTTCGGCGTGAAATTCCGCATAATCTCCGATTATGACATCATCAAGAATTGTTTTTAGATCTCTCAGCTCAATTTCAATATTTGTGCTGTCATCTTCTTTTATAAACTTTTGAATCTCGGCTTCATCGGTAATATCTATGTAATAGACGATTACTTTTTTGATGTTGCTATCCAAATCGGGTATAGCCTGATGAATAATACGGTTCATGGTCACTTTATCAAGAAGTTTTGATGTGCTGTCCATCAGGTTCGGCACATATACAGGAACGGTACCAAGTTTGCTGTCGGAAATTGCACCCTCCCAGAAGGAATCAAGCGAATCCTCGTTTTTGAGTCCCGGTATCAGCGACTTGATTTTTTCCATTGTCTGCACAGGGTTGCGGTAGAGTTGAACGCCATCTTTGATTTCAAGCACATCAAATTCTGCACCATCTGCAACAAGGCGATCACGGGTGGTTTGAATAGAGTTCAGACCGATATCGCAATGAATAAACTTACGACCAAGTTTGTTCGCACACGATACGGTTGTACCACTTCCTCCAAAGAAGTCTGCCACAACCATTCCCGCATCAGATGATGCACTAATAACTCTATTAACTAAAGCCTCTGGTTTTTGTGTAGCATACCCAACCGGTTCTGTTTTATCGGCAGGCTGTAACATTGCTATACGCCAAACATCATCAATTCGCTTTTCCGTAGATTCTGTATACATTACATTGCCGTTTTCATCACGTGCATTAATAGCTTTTCCGTCAACAAATTTTCTCACAAGTTGCTTTTTGGCTTCTTCTCTTGCTTCGTATTGAGTATAGAAAATGTAGTTGGAAGATTTAGAATAAAGCAATATTTTATCAGTAGTACGAGGGAAACATGCTGATTTCGGAGCCATTTTATTGTAATAATACCATGTTATTTCATTGATGAAATTAGCTTCTCCAAATATTTCATCAAGTAATATTTTGACATAATGTCCGATGTGCCAATCTAAATGTACATATATGCATGCTGTTTCGCTCATAACGGATTTAATAGCCATTAGGTTTTCATACATCCAGTTGAGATACTTTTCTTTATCCCATACATCGCCGTACATCTTTTCTTCAAAGGCTTTCAATTCGTCAACATCAAGTTCCTGTTCGGCTTGAGCAATGGCTTCTGCTACTTTGGGATTACGGCGGATATATACTTTCTTAGCATAATCAGCACCGCTGGCAAAAGGAGGATCAATATAAACAAGGTCAACCTGAATGCCTTGCTCTTTAAGATAAGCACAAGCAGATATACATTCGCCACGAATGACCATATTACCGTCGGCGTTCTCACCCACGGTTTCCTGCTTCTCCATCTCATACAAGGGCATACCACGTTGGAGTGTCATCGAAATATCGTCAGCACCCTTGTATCTCAATATTCTGTTAAAGTTACCGAGCACAGCTTGTCCTTCCACCGGCTCCGGTATAAACGGTACATATTTAATCGGCATTATTGTTTACCTCCATTGTGTTAAAACGGCAAATCTGAATCACTGTCGATTTCTGTGGGTGTTTCCACAGTTTCAACAGTATGAAGAATCTTGTCATCGAAGCGAAAATGAGTATATTTAGCATAATCAAAGCCGTCATCCAAAACACTTTTAGCATACTTCATCATTTTGTTATTAGCTGTGTAGGCTAAACCTCTATCCCATATCTGCCTGTTATTATTGGTGTATTCAATTATTTGCTCAAACTGTTTGGCGGACATTCGATCTAAGAAAGGCTCTATAGCAAGTTCGAAGCGAGAATCAGCTGAATCATAACTATGACTTTCGCCATAATACCATATAAAGAAATCAATTAGCGGTGTCATTTCACCGATGTCCGAATAATAAGAAATCATCCTCTTAATTGCATTTGCTTCTAACTTTAGATAAGTAATTGATTTTAAATATGATAAATGTGCGTTGACAGTTTTGTATTTAAACCAAGCAATAGACTTTGCTCTTGTATCTTTATCTATTATTGCATCCACTTGTAACTGAGTGTCGGAATCGAGTTCGTTATATAAAACCGGAAACTTGGATAATAGGATAGCAAGATTCATTTGACAACTTTCGTCATTTGCTACAGAGAATAGATGATTATTTTCTTTTATGTAAGCAATAGCTTCTTGCTGAAAACCCAAAATTAATATTTCAAGAGCTTTTCTATTGATTGCTAAATTGTTTTGGCAATCTGCATCTCCCGGCAGGCAAAAACAAAACTTCCAAAATGCTTTTAATGTCACCAATTTCATAGAATTAGACATCTTGGAAAAATATTTGTTGTTTAAGTACATTGCAAGCTTGCTATCTTCGTTTTCATATAGATCATTTTTACTCTTTAAATCTTCCGTTAGGGTGTTCACAATGTTTTTAATGAAAATCGGAGGTTTAACAAGGATATCTTTTAAGATGTTTTTTATATTTGCAATAGTTGTTTCTTTTGAAGGTGCAACCAGCTCATAATTTTCATTTAATGCAGGGTGTGCAGAAAAATTTCTATGATCGTATAAATGGCTAAGATTAGTATATGCTTCTAAATCCAAAAGCTCGGTTTTCTTGTAAATATTGTTCACAAGTTCCTTTTCCCATTTGGATTTAGCTTTATTATCATGTTCATTTCGAGATTTATCGACTTCCTTAAGAATCTCGTTTGCAACAGTATCGTTATACATATCTTTCAGTTCTTGAAGTTTAAACAAAAGATCGCAAATAGCTACTGAATACAACATTACCGTAGCGGAACGATAATTTCCTATAGAATATGAACTCATTACTTCTTGGAAATATTCCTTGGTTTTAGCGAAATAAATCTCTTCAACTTCAGGTAAATAAGTTGACATTATCATCCCTCCTTAAAAAACTCACAAATTTTATCATGAGTTATCGTCAATCTATCCTTTTCGGGTAGTGTATCTTCTAAATACAGATAGTCAAAGCGTTCGTAGCCGAATGCTGTGTTATTCTGCTTTGAAAACTCAGTTTCCATAAAGGTTTTCTTTTCCTTGAATGTAGGATCTTTAGCGTAAATCTCACCCTTAGTTTCTACAACAATAATCTTGTGTATCTTACCGTCTTTACGCTTGATGATAAGGAAGTCGGGTGTGTAAATGCCAACATAACTCCATTTGTTTCCGGTTTTTTTATAGCACTTAATCTTAAACTCGGTCATAGCTCTATCACCGTTATAATAGACTTCCAAACCAAGATTTTCGATCTCATCAAAAGACAATACTTCTTTTAAGAAAGTCTGTTCAAATCCGCTATCGGTACGATAGGGCAGATAATGGAACGAACGGTCTTTGTTTTTATGAGAAGTGTTTTGTGCCTTTAACATATCCGCAATATCCGTTTGACCTGTTTCTTCTGCAAGTTTAATCATTTGTTGCGTTTTAGCATCTATTTTCAGTTTTCCTTTATCATCCTTGATAATGTTTTCTACAACACTCTGAGCAGGATAATAGTCGTTTGGTTTATCGGTATAAACTTCAGGTGTGAAGTTTGCAATATTAAAGAGATTGGCTTCTTCGGGGATCAGTTCCTCGGTGGTGTTAAAGCCAAACTTATCGCAGAAGGCTTTGCGGATATTTGCTTCTACCAACTTGCGATTGTATTTGGAACTGTAATAATGAGAGCCGTCTTTTTCGAAAGTGATTTTTTGATACACGGTTTTCAACTGTTCTGCATATTGCATCAGCTCCGCAACTGTGGGTGAGCCAAATCCGCCTTTCATAATTCCGTATATCCAAGAATTAAAGGTGGCAGGTTCGGTGCCATATTCTGTATCATCAATACTTATACTGGTTTTGCTTTTATCCATGGAGAGATCAGTGGTTTTGATAATACCGTCTGCAATGCGTGCGGAATCGGCTGAAACCGCAATGCCGCTTGCAGGATCAGCTTTCTCGACAGTAAGGGTATCATAATTGATTTTGAGCTGATAAAAATCAACTTTAGGAAGTTTCAAATGTACTGTACGGTTATAACGCTTCAGCGGTGTTTTGCTATTATCAGCAGATGAAAACTCCTTGAGCGAGATATGATGCTGCTGTTCGAGCTGTACGTTTAACTTGTTAGCATTGCTTTCATTCAAATAAATAAGAGCAGTTTCGGGATTGCCTTTAATCACCTGACGCAAGCAACGGCAGGAGGTTTGCAGAACCATATTTGTGGGACAGTCACCTTCTTGAGAAAGGATGATACCTGTAAGACTACGGCAGTCCCATCCTTCTTTACCGATCTGAACAAGAAGAATAATACGAATTTTGGAAATAGACTTGTCCAAAATATCAAACTGCATTTGACTGTCGGCAGGCATTTTATACTGTTTGTTGCCTTTATGGAATTTTAGTATTGTGTCCGTGCCGAGCCCATATTCTACAATAATACGGGATACCAAAGGATAGACAACTTCCTCTAATTTTTCGATAGTACCGCAGTAAATACCGAGTTTAGCGGTCAATCCGTCTGCATAGACAGTGTCCTTGTATGTATCAAGAAACTCTCTGACACCTTTGTCGATAATCAAACTACTGTCTGCAATATCCGCAATCTTAACAACGGGGCGTTTTAAGAAATTACCCACGCCGTCAATAAGAGGGTAGTAATACACAATATTCGTGATTTCAGCAGTCCCGACAGAAAGAGAATCTACAACCTTAAACTTCTCTGCTTTTTCAAGATAAGGTGTACCGGAAAAACCGATGACAGAGTTTACGGTATGATTTTGCGCCCACTTGGTTACAACGGCACGCAGTTTTATCTCATCGCTAACAGCGTGATGAACCTCGTCAATGAAGATAGAAAGGGACGGCAGTTTGCCAATAAGGTTACGGAGTTCATTAGCTTGTCTGTCTTTTTCATCGTCACTTTCTTCAAATAGGCTGATCTGTCCGTTCTTCTCTTGGATACGGTCAAGGATAACTTTTTCGGCGTTAGTTACAGCAACTAAGCCGAAAAGTTCGGAAAGAGGCTGATGATTAGCAATCTTCTGAACGTTAGGGTTCTTGGTTTTGTTGGATTTTTTTGCGGTCTTTCCCTGATCCAATACTTCAAAGGAAATCATTCGCTTGATATCCGTTGCCGCAGGTTCGGGAATGATCCACGCAGGGTTAAAGTTTTGGATAGTCTTAAGGCTTGGCACCACAGAGGATTTCAAACCCGATGGTGCAAAAATGATAAAGTTGTGGGCGAAAGCAGGGTTAGTAGGCTCATTCAGAGCAAAATATAAATCAAGATAGATAAATGCCGCCATCAGATATGTCTTACCTGCACCCATAGGCAGACTGAATAAGTAATCAGTATATGTAACACCATAGAATGCATTACGGAAAAATACATCATAGTCAATACTTGACGGGTCTTTCTTGATTTGCTTTTCAAGTTTTTCGGAAACCTGTTCGCCCTTATCGTTTGTTAGTCGAGAATATTCAAATAATGCAGTTGCAGCAGGGTTGCTCTCTAAATAATCACGGGTAGCAGTGGATAATTCCACGGTATCCAAATCAATATTGTTAAAAACACCGCGTGTAAACAACGAAGACAACGGCTGACATTGACAGCCGATTTTGAGGAACAGATAAACCTTAATTGCTTCAATCTGTGCATCACGCATTTGTCCCGTTTTCTCTATATAATCAATTAAATTATGAACTGTGCATTGTTCGGAGTCGTACCATTCTTTGCACTTGCTCTCAATCATTTTATAAAACATACTGTTCCTCCAGTAAACAATGTTTTAATTTCTCGCACATATCTACAAATTTCGCACTAATGGTACCAATGAACTGTGGCTTGAGGAAAAGATATATGCGGGAAAATAAGATTTTAATTTTTCAAATTCAAACCAAAACTTCCCATTTGCCATAACGTTTTCCGCTTTCTCTGCGGATATAGTTTTTATCTTGCAGGGATTTCATTATTCGCTTTACGGTGCTGAGAGATTTTCCGGTTGCTTCTACAAGTTCTTGCTGTTTGACAGTCGGATTTTTTGCAATCAATTCCAAAATCGCCAGTTCCTCTAAAGTGCAGTCCAAAGTGTCAAATTGAGACTTTGGAACTTTGGAGTTGACACTTTGGGAATTGTTTTCATCCACATAGTCAATGTGCATATATCTGTTTTTTAGCTCGTAATGAGTATCTAACAAAAGATTGGAAAAGAACATTTCCAAAAATTTCGTTGTGGAATGAACGCCTTTTTGAATATTGTTATAGTTTGCTCGCACCAATGCATTACGGAAATACCAAGAATTTTTCTCGAACGCATCGTTATTCACTCTAAAGCCGAATGTTCTCATATACTTGATCATAAACACAGCGGTGGCTCTTGTATTGCCCTCGCCGAAAGGGTGAATCTGCCAAATATCCGATGCAAACTTTGCAAGGTGCTTTACCGCTGCTTCAACCGACAGTCCCTCATAAGAAAACTGCTTTTCGGTGGCAAAATCATAATCCAGCGTTTCTTTAATGCTGTTCCAATCCGCATAAATTACTGTATCGCCGTTCAGCCCCCATTCTTTCTTTGTGATGTTGTACTGTCTGACCTGACCGGCGTGACTGAACACACCCTCGAACAATCTGCGATGAATGGTGAGCCACTCGGCAGGGGAAAACTGAAACGCTTTTTCTCCTAAAAGCTTGGTTATTCTTGCAGAAACGATATCCGCCTCTTTGGTTTCGTTTTCGATTTCTGTGCGGGTGGCTCTCTGCTCGTAATAGCTATAAATACGCTTCTGCGCTTCATCAATGGTGATTTTACCTTCGATATGCTCTTTGGCAGTGTCCAGCAAATAGGCAGAAGTATTCAGCCCGTCAACTGCCTGCAAACCGATAGCAGTTTGCCAAGCTTTACTTTTTTCGGCCTTGTCGGGTTCGCCTTGCTTTATATATTCTTCAAGTTCAAATTGCCAATTCTTATCCGGCATATTTGCACCTCATTCTTTGCTTAAATCTTCCGTTTTGAAGGTCGTGTATCCCTCGTAATAATAGCTGTGGTCGATGCCCTCTGTATAAACCTCACGGCTATCCACATCATCGGTAAGTGCGTTTTTCAAAAGATGTTTGATTTCAATATCTTTTATCGGGCTGCGTTCCATTGCAAGCAAATAATCTTCTTTATCCACCTTGCTCCAGTCAATGACCTTGTGAAGTTCAGTTTTGAAAATGAGGTCAAGCCAAATGCGGGTGCTGCGCCCGTTTCCTTCTCGGAAGGGGTGGGCAATATTCATTTTCACATACTTCTCGACGATTTCATCAAAAGTGAATTGTGGCATTTTATCAATGTTGGCAAGTGCCGCTTCGAGATACATTAGCGGTGCAAAACGAAAATTTCCCTTTGCAATATTTACTGTTCTGAGTTTTCCTGCAAAGTCGTAAATGTCCTCAAAGAGATATTTATGGATTGACTGCAATGTAGGAAACTTGCCGACAGGAAGATTATCTAAAATGGCTTTTTCAAAAAGCTCAAGAGCCTTTTTCTTGCTGATACGCTCTTCTTCACGGGCGAGGTCGGCAGAACTTGTAAGTCCCAATTTATTTTCAAGTGCCATATCGCACCTCCAAATACTAATTACTTATCAGCCGCAACGCCGGATTTCATCCAAGCATCGACTTCGCTGACCTTGAATTTCCACAGTCTGCCTATCTTAGCGGCGGGCATATTGCGACGTTCAATCCAGTCGAGGACTGTATCACGGCTAACGCCCAAATATTCCATTATCTCTTTCATTGAATACCAGCGTTCAAGGTTGTTATCCATGGTGAAATCCTCCGTTTTCACGAAAATACAATTTTACATCATATAGTATAACACAATTCTTAGGATTTTTCAAGGTTTAATAGGGGTTTATTCAGGGTTGGAACGAAAAAGTCATAAATTGCACGGCAAAGGAAAAGCCTTCTTCCAAAAAATCGGGAGAAGGCTTTGAAAAATATATCAAGACTCAGACAAATGACGGAACAAACCGAGGGTGCATATGGCGGTTATATTCCTTGTTATATGTAGCAAAAAGCGAAGAAAGCTTGAGGATATGCACATTATCATAATTGGTGCTCAAAATCCAAAAGCTGTCGGGCACACGGTTTACGGTGCAGATGATGTATTCATTCTCGTAAAACGGTCTGTCTTTTGTGGTACTACGCTCAATCTCCTTCCAGAGCTTTTGCGTCAATCTTCCTCCGGGAGTTGTATCGTAATACGCATATACCGCCCGCTTTTTCTTGAAGGCGAAATCAAAGTTTATGTTGCCGATTTTAACATTGTGATAGCTTAAATCTTTGGTGTCAATGTAGTCTGTTGAAATGGAATTGACATTTTTATCTAACCAATAGGCGCACATTTCTTTATAAAATGCAGAAAGAATCTCATCATTAAAATATCTCATAAAACGATTATAAACATCTTCGCTGAAGCTACCGTCTACATTTGGGACAGCGGTCATTAGAGTTTTATACCAAAGCGCAACATAACTGTTCGCCGGGTAATATTTTGTATGACCGTTCTTTTCGGGTTTCTTTCGGACAAGACCAAATTCGCAAAGCGTTTTAATGTACTTGTCGCATTTATTTTTGGGATAACCCGAAAACGCCGACAGTTCGCTAATGCGGTTATAACCGTTTGCCATTGCATACAGCAGCGTGTTGTAGCTTTCGGGTGTTCGGAAGCATTCGCACATCATATCATTCATCAAGCGGTAAAACGGAGAATTGATATGAAGAAACACTTTTACATTTTCTTCAAAAGAAATGCTCGTATCGTATAGGGATAAAAGTTCCGTAATACCTGCCGACAGGCAGAAGATATTTACCGACTCCTTATCACTTACGGACAGTATTTCGGAAATTTCCTGCGTAGAATACGGCGTTATAGAGAGCGTTTGGCAGGGTATTTCAATCTGTTCCCAAGGTCTGCCGATTAACACTATAAGCGCACCGCAACCGTTACTTGCTTCTGAAAAGTGCTTTAATGCCGCACAAAAATCATTATTATCGTTTCGTTCGCCCACATCGTCAAAAAAGACGGTTGGGCGTTTTTCTTTGCCGTAGGCATGCAGGCAATCGAAGAACGCCGACCAAGTTGTGCAGTCCTTGAATACATCGGGAAAACGCTCCGAAAATGTTTTTAGTGCGAGCTCTACGCTGATATGCCGAAAGGAAAAGTAAAGGCTATCCTTGTTTTCGGCGCAGTAAGATAACGCCGCATAGGTCTTGCCCATTCCCGAATCTGCCGAGAGAAGCCCTATCTCATTCGAGTCGCTATGAGATGAATGAAACTGCTCAATATCTTTTTTTAATTTGTCGGGTATTCTTTTTAAAATCATAACATCACCGTCATATCGTAAGTTGACTTTTTTATCATTATATCAGATTTTCACTCGTTTTTCTATCAATTTCAAAAAATCAAAATATTTTTTCAGCCGAAATTTCCCCGTAAATAAAGGGGTTTCGGCTGTTTTTTGTTTTCGAATGAAAAATTCTTTTTGAAAAAGACCTGCATTTTCCCCGACCTCATTCGGAACTAGTGAAGGGACAAATCCTTGAAACACGCTGCTTTCAAGCGGGAAAAAAATAATTTGTCCATTTTCTCAAAAAAGTCAGCAATTAAAAGTGAGGGTATCAAAAAGTTTTTTGTCAAACTCCAAAGCAATTCGCCAATTGGTTAGTGAGGGAAATAAGCAATAGCGATTTGTATTCACCCCGTACCTCGCCGGCTACTCCTTGAGGGGATAAAAAACCTTCAGTGAACCTTGACAACTTAATGACCGGCTGAATGAGATATGTTTTTCGGCGAAGAATCGCCACGATATGAGCGTACCAAGAAAAACAAAACTTTGCGGTGAGATTCCGGAACAGGAACGACATTCAGGCAGACCGGCAAAGGAGACGGTATAAGGCTACCTTTCCTTATACCGAGCTCTTTACATAGCCACGCAAACCGTGTGGCTGAACATTCTCAGAAAGAGGTAAAAGATTATGAGAAAAACAGAGTTAAGAGAACTCTACAAGATGATGTTTCCGGACTATCCGGACATCGTAACCGTTGCTCAGCTTCAGAAGATGCTGGGCATCAGCAGACACTTGGCATACTACCTTATCAACGACGGATATATCTCCTGCATCAAAATTGGGAACGCCTTTAAGATCCCGAAGGTCAATGTCATCAACTACGTTATGGAGGAAGGAGGTGAGAAAAATGCAAGTTGAAAAATTGAGAACTGTTGATGCGGACACCTTGCTGTCAACGCCCCTTCGCAAGACTTTGTTCATCGTAGAAGGCTTGATACCGCAAGGGCTGAGCGTGTTATCGGGCGCAAGTAAGATCGGCAAAAGCTGGCTGATGCTGTGGCTCGGTATGCAGGTGGCAAGAGGGAATTCCGTGTGGGAATTTGAAACCCACAAATGCGACGTACTCTATCTTTGCTTGGAGGATACCCACGTTCGCATCCAAAACCGCTTGTATCAGCTTACGGATGAAGCGCCTGCCGAGCTTCGAATTGCTACTACGAGCTATCAGATCGGGAATGGTTTGGAACAGCAGATTGAAGATTATTTAAGCGACTTTCCGAACACAAAGCTTGTGATCATCGACACCTTTCAGAAGGTTCGTGACTCTCGTAACACCCTTGGTAAAAGCGGAATATATGCGGGAGATTACGACGATATCACGGCGCTGAAAACTATTTCGGACAAGTTCGGAATAGCTGTCGTAGTAGTCCATCATGTTCGCAAAATGAAAGACGCCAACGACCCATTCAACGAGGTCACGGGTTCAACGGGCATCACGGGAGCCGCTGACACTAGCTTTATTTTGAAACGCAGTCGCTCAAGCGAGATAGGAATGCTTCTTGCAACGGGGCGAGATATCGAGTATCAGGAGCTGACCTTGAAGTTCGACAACAGTACGCATCTATGGGAGCTTGTGGAGCGAAAGAACGCCGAAGATCTTCACCGAGAAGAGATCCCCGACTTTCTTTTTCGGCTCGTTTCCTTCATGGCTTTGCGCAGAATTTGGCAAGGCACAGCAAGTCAGCTACTTACCGAAATGAACGAAACTGAAACCACGGCAAACGTGGTAACCAAGCTGCTGGCGAGGTTTTCGGCAGAGGTTTTGATGCCACAGGGCATTGAATACAGAACCAAACGCACGGGGACAAGCCGCCTGATTCGGCTTGAAATGAATGACAGCGGTGACGGAAATGACGGCGAGATCTCTATATAGAAAACACCGTCACAACCGTCATTATCGTCACAAACAAAAGAAAGGATTTGATATTTATGAGAAGCAAAACACAAGGAATTAACGTAAGAGTAACACTCGACGAGAAAGAAAAGCTCAGCGAAAGCGCAATGTATTGCGGACTATCCATGTCGGAATATCTCAGAAGATTGGGACTTGGAAAGAACGTAAAAGCTGCAACCGATGAGAAAATCTACAAGACTTTTCGACAGGTAAGACAGCTCAAAAAGGATTTGGAGTTCCTTGAAAAAAGCGAAATCCTCTATCGACTGAGCGTGATAGAGGACTTACTGAAGTAATAAAAACATGGCGGAGGTTTTAGGCTGCGCTATCGTAGCGAGCAGACTGTTTGTACTCCCAAACAGTAAAAACTCGTTAGGATGTCTCCTAAAACCTCTCTCGGAAAGGAACGGTTATGAACAAAAGAATTAAGAAACAGTTTTGGCTCTCATCCCAAGAGGCGGCAGAGCTTAAAAGAAAAGCAGAGCTTGCCGGAATATCGGAAACGGCGGTGATTCGTTTGCTGATTCGAGGGTATGAGCCGAGAGAAAAACCGGACGGCAATTTCTATGAAGCAATGCGCAAGCTGTCTGCCATCGGCAACAACATCAATCAGCTTGCGGTGAAAGCTCACGCACTCGGATTCATTGCTGCGCCAATGCTAAAAAATGAAGCTTTGCGATGGCATCAGTTTCAGGCTGATGTGGAAGCTACCTTCCTGCGGCCACAGCAAAGCAATCTTAAATGGAAATAGAAAGGAATGAGAAACAATGACAAAACGAAAATCGGATTTTACTTTAGCGTCCTACGATGATATTTTTACCACGCAGGAAATGCGGGACGATGCAAAACTGGAGCGTGTTCAAAACATTCCGCTTTCAGAACTTCATCCCTTTAAAAATCATCCTTTTAAAATAATAAATAACGAGGAGATGGAACGAATGATTGAAAGTATCCGCAAAGTAGGTGCAATCACCCCAGCACTTGCGAGACCTTTGCCTGACGGTGGCTACGAGCTTATCTCAGGTCATCGTAGGCTTGCGGCGTGTCAGGTGTTAGGGATTGAAACAATGCCCGTCATCGTGCGTGAGATGTCCGACGATGAAGCGGTGATTGCTATGGTGGACGCAAATTTGCAGAGGGAAACGATTTTACCCAGCGAAAAAGCCTTCGCTTACAAGATGAAGCTTGATGCGCTAAATCATCAGGGTTCAACTTCTGTCCAAGTCGGACAGAAGTTATTGTCTCGAAGTGTAGTAGCAGCAGATGCTAATACAAGCGAAACGCAAATACAACGTCATATCCGCTTGACTTATCTTATTCCCGAACTTCTTGATAAGGTAGACGAAGGCAAGGTTGCCTTTAGTCCCGCTGTCGAAATTTCTTTTCTAACTGAGGAAGAACAAAAGGTATTAGTTGATGCGATGGCGTTAAATGACTGCACTCCGTCTCACGCACAAAGCTTACGACTTAAGAAACTATCGCAAGGAGGCTTCCTCGACCAAAATGCAATTTATGAAATTATGTCGGAGGAAAAACCAAATCAGTAGGAACAAATCAAACTTAAGCGGGATGACCTCAGAAAATACTTTCCGCCGAACTATACGAACGAGCAAATCAAAAAAGATATTGTCAAAGGTTTGGAACTCATAAAACGACAGCGAGAACGAAACCGAGACGCACGCTGATTCGAACCAAAGTGTTTGCGGTGTAACAATTCGCACAATGGAAAGAACTCCAAATCTTCGGTATAATTGAGCCGTCGGTTTGGAGTTTGTTCTGCGTGCAAATCTAAATTTTAGGAGGAAAATAAAATGGTAGCAGGACATCTGCAAATAAAAAAGGCTATTATTACGCCGTTCCCAGTTGGAACAACGGCGAAAAGAGACAAACAAAATGGATTCCCCTTGGACTTCCCGAAAAAGGAAATAAGCGAAAAGCACAAGTGGAACTCTCGAAAATCCGAAGCGAATTTGTTATTCCCGTTGAGGAGGATGATCTGAGTGCCGATATGCTATTCGCTGACTATCTGCTCGAATGGCTTGAAATATCAAAAGGACGTTTGGCAATCGCTACTTACAGCTCATACGTGGGACTAATTAAAAGTTCTATAGAGCCATATTTTCGTAAAAAGAAGCTGACGCTTCGTGAACTGGAGGCAAGGCACATTCAAAGCTTCTATTCCGAAAAACTCAAGGTCGTTAAACCGAACACCGTCATTCATTACCACGCCATTATCCATTCCGCACTTAAATATGCGGTGAAAACCGATATGATCATTCAAAATGTGGCGGATAAGGTTGACCGACCGAAGAAAAATGATTTTCAGCCAGTATTCTTATCCGCAGAGGAAACAAAGAAAATGTTTGAAGCCATCAAGGGAACAAAATTAGAACTTCCCGTTTTGGTAGCGGCATTTTATGGACTTCGCCGTGGTGAGGTGTTGGGGCTTAAATGGGACGCTATTGATTTTGAACGGGGAACGATTTCCATCAAACGAACCGTAACATCTATAAATCTTGACGGTAAGTATCAGGAAATTGAAAAGGACTCTGCGAAAACAAAGTCCAGCCTTCGCACCTTGCCACTCGTTGGCAGTTTTAAGGAATACTTTCTGCAAGTCAAGGAAGCACAAGAACTGAACAAGAAGGTTTGCGGAAATTGTTATAACTATCAGTACGACGGTTATGTGTTCGTGGATGAAATGGGAGAACGATTAAAAGCAAATTATCTGACGAGCCGTTTTCCGGAGCTTCTTGAAAATAAGGGACTGCGCCGTATGCGTTTTCACGATCTTCGTCATAGCTGCGCTTCACTGCTTCTTGCTAATGGTGTTCCTTTGAAGCATATTCAGGAGTGGCTTGGTCATTCTGATTTTTCTACAACAGCAAGTATTTATGCCCATTTGGACTACAGTTCAAAGATTTCTTCGGCGCAGGCAATGGAAAGCGGATTGCAATTACCTGAGACCGGCGGG
>OIZT01000356.1_pt1 | contig 29500 bp, 36 predicted proteins | sample 1588611 | NCBI WGS metagenome assembly OIZT01 (sample SAMN03283278) | human gut metagenome | biome: human-associated habitat; material: feces | host: Homo sapiens | place: Peru | collected 2012
GTTATAGCACCTACGCTTGAATTACCACTGCTTACGCTCGGATTATTACTAAATTGTTCTTTTGATTTATCTATTGCCTCACATGTTTCATATAATCTTTCGGTATCTACTAAAAAGACTGATATTGATGACATAATTATCACCCTATTCTTAATTTTTTTTAAGTTTATTCTTATAATTTAATTTTATCATATAAACTTCTGTTATACAAGAAAAAAGTGACATAATCACTTTAAACACTACTTGCTAAACTTTCTATTTGACTTTCAAGTTCGTTCATTCTATTTATACATGACTCTATTTCATCATTTATGTTACTTATTTCTTCAGAGTCTTCTTCGGAGTCTAGATTATTTAGTCTTTCATTTAATTTATCTAGTCTATTTTCACATGATATATGTTCTTGGATTAATTGAATCATACTTTCACATGTGCTTAGTAATGAACTAAGTTGACTTTTTTTATTTTGAATATTTTCTAATAGTTTAAGAAAATATGCATTATTATTACTTTTTAGTATTTGTTCATTACTTAAATTTGCTATTGCTTCATCATCGTTACTATTTTCTATAGCAGTTCTATAACTACTAATAAGACTTTGTAAACCTGCAATGTCTACACCTTTATATGACGCCATTTTATTCTCCCCCTAAAGGTTTATCTAATTCTTCATAATCTTCTTTTGTTTCTTTTAAAAAATTTCCATATTTTATTAATTCATTTCTTAATTCTTCTAGTTTTGGAATATATCTAACATTCATTTCATTAACAAATGTTTTCATATCCTTTCCTTCCCAACTTTCATGAATTATTTCTACTATTTTTTTTACTTTTTCAATTTGTATCTTAAATTCATTTGCATATTCAACAATATTGTCCCCTGTTTTTTCTAATCCTTCTTTATCTACAATAACTTTCACAATTATTACTCCTTTCGTTCTTTTACCAATAAATAACTTTTAATTACTTATTGGTAAAAGTACAAAATTTGTACTTTTATTGTATTATCCTATATTTTCTTGTTTTCCAGTGATTGCTGCCTCAACAGCTCTATAGTTAGGTAGAACTTTTGTTGTTAAATATGTATAGCAACTTTCAACTGCTTCAACGAATTCAGGGAATTTTGCACTTAAAGTATCAAAAGTTTGTTTTGTTGTTTCTGCTGATGTTCCTGACCAAGTACCTTCATCTCCAATTTTTGAAAATTCATTTTTAATATTATTTAATATTTCAGCCATTTGATCTGATGAACTTTTTAGTTGACTTGCAATAGTTTCTAATTGCTCATATGATAATTTTGCTCCGTTCATTTTTTTCCTCCTTAATTATTTAAATTAATTGCACTTCTATTATCTTCTTGTGCTTTTTGATAAGCTACATTTACATCATTTAGGAACTTTCCTATTTCAACAATTGCATCTGATAATTTTTGCATTACCTCTGCTTGTCTTGCTACTGCTGTAGAATATGCTTCAGCATCACTTCCAGCCCACGCTTCATTTAATTGCGCATTTTGACTTTTTATTGTGTTAAGTAAAGTTTGAAATTCTTCACCAGTTGTAGCAACTTTTTGACTAACATCAGCTAATGCATCAAAATCAATTCTTAAATCTAACATTTATATTTCCTCCTTTCAGATTTTAAAGATCAATTTCCAAGATAAAACCATTCGCCTTTATCTTACAATTTTATTTTATCATATATATTTTATATTTGCAATAAGTTTACACCTTACTTTACAAAGCAAAAGCAAACTTATTTGCTTACATCATATTACAATAATGTAATTTCTACTTCATTGACTCTGTATTCAGAATTGTTATACAGACCTAGATTACGATAGTAGTTATTGTACTTGTTTCTTAACAATTAAGAAACTTTGTTCGTTTTTTATATCATTGCATTATTTTTATATATATAAAGTTATTATTAACACTTAATAATTAAATTATATATTTGCTAAAAAACACAAAAAAATAATTAATAAATTAATATTAATTACTTTTTAAATTCTGATATACGTTTATTTAACTTCTTGATTTTTTTCTTGTTTTCATTTAGCATATAAATATCGTATCTTAATTTCTTTAAATTATCAATGGTAAACTTACCACTACCTAAAATTATTATAAATATAGCTGTAAAATATTGTTTTAATCCATTTGATCCACTAGCAACAATATTTATAATATCTTGACTTACTAAACCATATACTCCAAGCGATAAAAGAGATATGCTTCCTGATGTTAAAGCACCACTTTTTAAAAGATTTGATTTATATTTTTTATTCAATTCTGTTGAATATTTCAAGTCCCAATAGTCCCAATTTAAATAATTATACCTTTCTAATCTTCTTTTTTCGCTATAAGATTCTGCAACATTATCAGAGTAATTTGTAGTATTATAATTTTCATTATCCATATTACCCCCTCCTTTGTGGAGGTATTATATCATAAAAGTTATTTTATGTCAAACATCAATTACTTTCTTCTTCATTTAATGTTTTAACTTCTCCGATTTCCTCAATAACACTTATAAATAAATCTAACTTTATTTTTGAATCATATTCTTCTTTTTTAATAATACTGACCCTTTCTATTTTATCTATCTTTTTATTTGAACTCATTAACCTAGATTCTGCTAGGGTTATTGCTTTATTTATTACTTCTTCAGTTGTATATATTTCATCAATAATATTAACTTCATATTGTTTTTCTTTGATTAAACTAATAGGTATAATACTATTATATAAAAGAATTTTAGGTTCTTTTTGAAAGTTTTTATATTTTTTAAAATTAAACAATTCTAATCTTTTATTAATAAATTTTAGATAATAAATATTCTTTTTATTACCTGTTAATATTTCTTCTTTATATTGATAAGGATATTCTACACTTATTTGATACCATACTTCAGCATATACTAATCCACTGGCATGTGTTAAGATAATTTCATTATTTGGTTTAGTAATAGAACCTTTTATTATAGTATCTCCTTTACTTACAAAGTTATCTATTTCACATTTCTTTTCTCCAGATAATGCTATTATTTTTTTTATTACACCACTTTTGGATGCTACTATATCTTGATAAATATTATCATTATTTTCATTTTTAATTTTCCTTTCTTCTATTCTAACTATATATTTAGTACCAATATTTTCAATACTAATCCATTCTAATTTATCTTTATTATCATTTAATATTTTATCTTCTATCTTTTTTATATCTTTATATTTCTTTTTAAATGTATATTTCTTCAAACCATTTTTATTTAATTCATTACTTACTAACTCTATTACAGATTTATTAGTATGTATTACTTCAATACTAAATATTATATTTGATAATAGTATTATTAATGCTATTCCTAGTATTATACTACTTAATAATATATAACTTCTTTTTATTTTATTTCTTATTCTTAATTTACCATAAGTATTAGTTACTTTAACATCATAGCTTGATCTAACCGTCTTTAATTTTAAATAATCACTATATTTAATTGTTACTACTGCTTCATTGTGAGAATTATATTTTAAATCAATTAAATCTATCTTATTAGCTATTAATCTTTTTAAATAATTATTTACATTTTTACCTGTTATTTTAACTCTAATACTACTTTCTATTTTATTTAGAAATGTATTTTTCATAATTCACCTTAATTTAATATTTTCGATATTACCTGTTACTAATATTTCATCTTTAAGCATTTTATTTACTACTAAATTAGTGCCAGATATATCTACTATTCCATTATTATATTTTACACTTACTAAGTTAGAATTAAAATCAAGTACTAATGTATAATTAACTACATTTACATAATTAATACCTATTGTTATTTTAAAATTATTTTCATTTATATAATTATTAAGTCTATCAAATATTTTCATAGTATCCCCATTTAATTATATTAATTACTAAAAAAAATATACTTAATGTATATCTTTATTTTAAATATTTAAATTATTAATATATTCTAATAAATATAACGGAATATTAATAATTTTACCATCTTTTGATAAATTATTTAAAGAAAATCTAAATGATATTTCATTATCATTATTAGAATTAAATTTAGTTAAACTATTATGATTAGTACTCTTATTTGATTTTACTTCGATAGGAATAATCTTGTTTTTTCTTTGAATAACAAAATCTATTTCACATCTATCAAATGTATAATAGTTTGGGGCAGTTTCATATAAGTATGTTAAAACATTAGCAACATAATTTTCTGTATATGACCCTTTAAATTCTTCGAATAACTTATTACCTTCTAAAACAATACTACTATCTAAATTGGACATTCTTCTTAATAATCCTACATCATTCATATAAATTTTATAAGCTCCTAAATCATTGTAGGCTTTAAGAGGAAAAGCACATTTATTTACTAAATAGCATTTACTTATTAAATTAGCATCATTTAACCAATTTAATGCTCCTTCATACTCTCTTGCTCTTGCACCTTCTTTTACAACTTGATAGACAAATTTTTTATTTTCTCTTGCTAATTGCGAAGGTATTCCATTCCAAATAAGTGATATTTTATTGGCTTCACTTGATTCGGTATGTTTAGAAAAATCATTTTCGTATGAATCTAATATATTTCTTTGAATTTCATTTGCTTTTTCTATATCTTTATCATTAACCCAACTATATACAGCTTCAGGCATTCCTCCAATAATATAATAAGTTTTTAATTTTTCTATTAATCTATCTTCAAATATTTTAGGTATTTCTTTTATTTCTTTAGTTTGTTTCATGACTTCAACTAAATTTTCTGAATTATCTGCAATTAAAAACTCACTAAAAGTCATTGGATACAAATATAAGAAATCAACTTTACCAACAGGAAATGATGTTTTAGATAATCTAATACCAAGTAGCGAGCCTGCACATGCTATATGATATTCTGGTGTTTCTTCACAAAAATATTTTAATGAATTTAAAGCATTTGGACATTCTTGAATTTCATCGAATATTATAAGTGTTTTTTGTGGAATTATTTTTTTACCACCTGCAAGTATCAGTTGTTCAATTATTCTTTTAGGATCTTTAGTATTCTCAAATAAATCCATAAGACCACTATCATGATCAAAATTAAAATATGCAACATTATCATAATTATTTTTTCCAAATTCTTTTAAAATATATGTTTTGCCAACTTGTCTTGCACCTTTTAGTATCAATGGTTTTCTACTAGTACTTTTTTTCCATTTTAATAATTTATCCATAATAAATCTCTGCATAGTAATCACCTCTCAATATCATTATATCACACTTTTGCAGAATTTATTCATAATTTTATCACACTTTTGTTAAATGTTTACACAAAATAATCACATTTTTGTAAATTATTTTATATTATTTCTATTTAAGTATATTCCATATAAATTTATTAGCATAAGAAGTGCTATTAAAACATCAATAGTATTCCATAATATATTTGGATTAATTATACCTCCGATAAATACTAATAAGATAGTTATTATTTTAAATACTATAATTATTTTATTATTAATATTTTTTATTATAAAGTCAAGTGCTAACTCTCCAAAGGTATAGCCTCCGATTATGGTAGAAAAACTAAATAATATTGTTATTATAACAAATACTATTACTCCATAATTACCTAAATGATATATAAGTGAATCTATTACATATTCTATTCCATTTATATTTATATAATTACTTGTATCAATTTTACTAGTTAATATTATAAATACTGTTATGGTACAAATAACAAAACTTGTAAAATATATACTAAATAATTGTACATAACCTTGATTTTCTTTGGTATCATTAGTCATTGAGGAAGTAATTGCTGAAGTTCCTAAACCTATTTCAGTAGCAAATATTCCTCGTTCTATTCCTATTATTACCATTGGTATAAAACTACTTATAATACTTTTTATATTTAGAGCATTTGCTATAATATTACTTATAATTATAGGTATTAATTTATAATTAGTTATTATTACATATAATCCTATTAATATATATAAAATAGCCATAATAGGTACTATTTTAGCACTAAATACTGCAATTTTTTTAAGTCCTTTAAAAATAATTAAAGAAGTTATTATTACTAAAATAATTAAAATAAAATATTTGTTGATACTTGATATATAACTAATTGAATTAACTATAGTATTAGATTGTATGGTAATAAATCCAAAGATATATGCTATTATTAAAATAATTGAATATATTATTGGAAGTATCCTATATTTTGTTACATTAGATAAATGAAAGGAGGGTCCTCCGATTAACTCATTTTTGTTATTTTTACATTGATATTTTATTCCAAGATATCCTTCGATATAAGAAATAATACCAGTAATTAATGTTATAATCCACATCCAGAATATACTACCTGATCCTCCGATTAAGATTGATAATGCTATTCCAGATAAACTACCTACGCCTATTTTAGCCCCTAAATTAAGAGAAAGTGACTCTAATATAGAAATATTACCTGTAGTTTTTTTAAATAATGAAGTTAGAATTTTCTTGAAATTAAACTGAATAAATTTTAATTTAATACTAAAATAAATACTTAATACAATTAAAAGCACTGTAACAGTAGCATATAAAATACTTTTTAAATATTTAAAATACATTATATTATATATAGATAATGTAATACTTAGTATTATAACAAGTATTACAAAATAACTTAATATTTTCTCTTTCATACTAAATTATAGGTAAATTTTATAAAGTTATGATAAAAATTAGGTATTAGTAGTGTTTTTTTATACTTTTATACATATCTTATATTGAATATAAATAAAGGGGTGGATAATATGTGTAATAATGAAAACAATAACACTTGCAATAATTGCATTCAAGAGATACTAAAAGTAATATTACTACTTCAACAAAGTGTATGTCAAAATGATAGTTGCTTAGAGACTTGTGATAAAGGGTTCTTAGGTCAATCTTGTTCTTCATTCTTTAATACTAGACCAATAGTATTATATACTTGTGGAACAGGAAATAGCCCACTTGCAATGCCTGTATCAAAAAGTCCAACTGAAACAAGTACTTCAACTGTATTTAGATTAGAAAAACTAGATGATTGTTGTGCAACATGCAGAGTACTTGCTCCAAATACAGATACTGAATCAACATATCCTTTTGTAGCTACTAATTCATTTTTTACAATTAATCTAAATTGTGTTTGTTGTTTAAGATGTTTAGATGATACATTTGTTGAATGCATCTAAGTAAAAGGAAAATAGGCATGTAGCCTATTTTTTTATAACAATCTTAATATATCATTAAATGTAACATATATCATGAGTAACATAAGTAATAAGAAGCCAATGTTATTAATAGCATTTTCTACTTTTGTAGGAATTGCTTTTTTAGTTATTTTTTCTATTATTAAGAATAATACTCTTCCACCATCAAATGCTGGGAATGGTAATAAGTTAAGTACTCCAACATTCATTGATAGGAACGCTATTAAATATAATATACTTTGGAAACCATTTTTTGCTTGTTCTCCGACAACTGTATAAATTCCTACTGGTCCAGATAATTCTTTTACTGCAACATTACCTGTAAATAATTCTTTTAATGTTGTAAACATCAATTTAAATAATGATCTTAAGGTATTAACAGCATATTTAAGTGATGGAATAAATCCTTTTTGAACTTTGCCGCCCATACCTACTCCAATTATATATGATTCTGTACCATTATCATCTTTAACTACTTGTGGAGTTAATTTAACTTCTTTTTCTTTATTATTTTTATCTTTTAATTCAATTGTCATTTCTTTTCCTTTGGCAGTTTGAATTAATAATTGTACTTCACTCCAACTAGCAACTTTTTCTCCATCAATGCTTATAATTGTATCTCCTGCTTGAATACCTGCAGTATATGCTGGATATTCTTCACTAACCGAAGACACCACTGGTTTTTGTGAAACGCTTCCATAAATTAATGCTCCAAGTAAAAGTAATACAAAGCACAAAATAAAGTTATTCATTGCACCTGCTATCATGATCATAAATCTTTGAATAAAATTTTTGTTATAAAGTTTTCTTGTTTTATCAACTTTTTTATCATCATCTACTTCTTCTCCAGCTAAGGATACAAAACCTCCAATAGGTATTGCTCTAATACAATATTCTGTTTCTCCTTTTTTATCTTTTTTACCAAATATTTTTGGACCCATACCTATTGAAAATTCATATACATATACGCCAGCCCATTTAGCAAATATAAAATGTCCAAATTCATGGACTAATACTATTAATCCTAAAATTAAAACGAAATAAATTATTGTCATATAATCCTCCTAAAACATATTTAAAATTAATTTAAGTAATAATGTTACAAATATTACACTATCAAATCTATCTAATATACCACCATGTCCTGGGATAAGATTTGAATAATCTTTTTTATCAAAATATCTTTTAATGCTACTAAAGAATAAATCTCCGAATTGACTTATTATTGAAAGCATTAAACTTGTCAATATTACCATATATAAATTCATATTACCTATCATTATATCATAAAATACTGTTCCTATGATACATGCCATTATACTACCTACTATACTTCCTTCGATAGTTTTTTTAGGACTTATGGTAGTTAATTTATTTTTACCAATTAACATACCTCCAATATAAGCATATGTATCAGTCATAAAAGATATAAGAAATATATATATACATAAGTAAATATTTTTATCTCTAAACATTATTAAACTATTAAATGCTATTCCTAATATTAATATGCTTCCTAAATAATAAACTAAATCATAAATATTATATTTATCTTTATCATTTATTATAACTAATGGTACTCCTAATCCTAATATACTAAAACATATTAAACTAGACATATCTATATTATAAAATGTATTATTTAATGTTATAAATAATAATGCTATATAACTAATTAAATTAATTCCTTCAATTTTTTTATTTTTACCTCTTATACTTATAAATTCATGTAATCCACATATTGCACAAAAAGAAATTACCATAGAAAATATACTTCCACCTTTAATAATGGATATTGCTAGTATTAAGACTATAAAAAATCCACTTATAATTCTTTTTTTCATATTCACCAATTCTTTCCTAAAATAATTATAATATAAATTAAAAGAATACACAATAATTTTATGTATTCTTTACATTATTTTAACACTAATTAATTCTTTTACTTATTATTAATAAAAACTTATTTTCATAATTACTATATTCTTTTTTAGTAGAACATGTTTGGATTATTAATATTTTATCATTTTCATTAATATTAACTAAAGTATCATACATAGATTTATTTTTTAATTTTATGATATGATCATAATATTCATCTTTAGCATTAAATTTCATTTTATTATAGTAATCCCAATCTGATACTTCAACATAAACCGAAAATATTTCATATTTATAAATAGATTTATCTGTTTGTAAATATAGGTATTTATGTTCTTTATAGTAAGATTCATCATAATAATTTTCAAATATTTTAAATGGAAGATTATAATAATTAGAATTATGCCCATATATTATTAATTTATCACTATCATTAATATTATTTCTATAATCTAAGAATGTTTGACCTCTCCAGTTAGATTCATGATATACTGTATGTTCTAAATAATAATCATTATCAGTAGATTGCATAACTATTTCATTAAAGTTAGTATCTTCAATAGAAAGGATACCTACTATATCATTATTATTATATTCATTTTTTACTTTATTTAATTCTTCTTGATAATCTATTTTTTCTTCTTTTATTATCTCAATATTTTTCGAATCAATTTGTTTATTCTTAACATTAGTATTATATTTATAGACACTAATTCCAATACTAGATAATATAACTAATAATAAAATAATTATATTTATTAAATATATGTATTTCTTTTTCATTAGTATCTCCCCCTTGATTAGGTCATATAATATCATAATTATTTAATAAAGTCAAGAACAATCAAACAAATGTTATTGTATTATTTTTTTAAATTTTAATAAAATTCGGTAGAGTTTTCTTTTATTGTATGTTATACTTATTTATGGTGATATTATGAATAAAAAGAAAAAATATAAATTAAAAAAAGGTAGAATATTTATAGCATTATTATTACTTACTATTATTGTTGTTTTTACTTTAAATATTGGTAATATTATAATAGTAATTAAACTTAAGAATTTAAAATATACTAGTGAATCAATAAGTATTATTAATAAAAATGATATTAAAGTAGATAAATATTCTAAAACATTAGATAAGATAATAAATACTAATTATTTTATACTTGATAATACTAAATGTTATATAGATATTGATTATAAAGAAAACGATAATTTCTTTGAAAATATTAATAAATTAATATCTATTGGTTATAATGCTAAAGAAATAAATATAATTAATAATAAATTAGATAATATAGATTTAATATTAAATAATGAATATAATAAAAATTTATATGATATATTAAATAGCGATTATTTTTATAAAGATAATTTAGAAAGATATTTAAAATATGATAAAGATAATATAGTACTTAATGTAAATATGAATTTAGATTATGAATTTTATACTCATGATATTGAAGTTACTACAAAAGATAGTACTATGTTAGTTAATAAATATTATAAATTAGATAAAACTTATATACCTACTCTTACTACATTAGATAGAGCATATGCTGTTAATGATAAGCAACAAGTAACTCCTGAAACCAAGGAAGCTTTTCAAAAAATGTGTGATGATGCTAAAAAAGATAATATTTATATTTATTCTGGAAGTGCATATCGTAGTTATAGTTATCAAAATACTTTATTTAATAATAGAGCTAAAATGGAAGGATTAGATTATGCTAATAAAACTGCTGCTAAGGCAGGATACTCTGAACATCAAACAGGTTTATCAATGGATTTAATGAATAAAAGTTATGATTATATTAGTGCAGAAGATGAGGAATATGAATGGTTAATTAATAATAGTTATAAGTATGGATTTATTTTAAGATTTCCAAAAGATATGGATAGTATTACGGGATATACTTATGAACCATGGCACTTTAGATATATAAATATTGAAATAGCAACTTATTTAAAAGAAAATAATTTAACTTATGAAGAATATTATGGTATGAATTTAAATAAATAGTTAATAATATTATTGGTGATATAATGAATAATATTGATATAAGAAAATATATTGTAGAAAACTTTAAAGATGACTCCATTAATGATATAAGAAGTTCAATAGATAAATCTATTAATTTACATGAAGATGAACCATTAATTGGACTCGGAGTATTCTTTGAATTATTATGGAATGTATCTGATGAAGAAACTAAATTACTTATATTAAATAGTATTAAAAGAGGACTTTAATCCTCTTTTTTTATTCCTATTTTATCTCCCATGTTAATAATGGTTTCATAACCTTTTTTAGTATTATTAATTAAATAATTATCTATTTTAACATTATCTTTTTTTACTAGTAATATGATTGTAGATCCTCCATATTTAAAGAATCCTTTTTCTTCACCTTTAGTAAAGAAATAATTTTTATGTTCATTTTTAATTTTTCCTACCATTAAGGCTCCTACTTCTACTTGAATTACTTTACCAAAATTATCTGTATCAAGTACAGTATAACTTCTTTGATTAGTTACATATACTTTTTTATTTTCTACAGCGATTGGTCTTACTGTATTTAATACTCCTCTTATTTTTTTATTTGTACCATGATATCCTGAATCTATATAACAATATCTATGATAATTATCAGGAGTTAATCTACATATTACTACATAATCATCTTTATACTCTTTAGCTAGTTCACTATTTTTAAGCAGACTATCTAAACTATAATCTACATGCTTTATTTTAAATGTTCTATCACTTGCTTTATATACACTTAATTTGCAATCGCAAGGACTAATAAATGCTTCTTTGTTTTCATCTATATTTATTTCTTTTTTATTTCTTGTAAAATAATCATTAAATGATTTATATTTTTTATCTTCATATAGTGATGTATCTATATTATTCTTTTTTATAAATGGTTTTATAAATATTACTGAAATTCTACAATCAAGTAACCATGTAACAATTTTAGAAAAAGTTGCTCTTGTTATGAATAATAAAAGTATTCTTCCTATAATTGTTTCATACAAAAATTTTAATATTATAGATTCATCTTCATTTTTAACTACTTCTTTCATTATAAATACCATATAAGAAGCATAGTAAGTATAATTATACCTAGAATAGTCATTATTATCATACCTCTATTTTTTAATTTAAACATTTTAAATTTAGTAATAAATAATATTGATAATATTAATAAAACTATTCCATATACATATACAAAATTATTCTTTATTATATTTTTAAGTAAATATATAATAGGTACTACTATTGCACTTGTTGTAACAGGTAGTCCTAAATATTCATGTCTTACTTCGGTTGTTTTAGAACTTCTTACTTCTTCATCTACATTAAAATATGCTAATCTTATTAATGCACATAAAGGTATTAGATATAAGGTAAAGCATAATATTGTTTTATCTAATCCTAAACCTATACCAATTGCACTAGGAAGTAATCCAAATGCTACTAAATCACTTAAACTATCTATTTGTATACCAAATTTTTTATCAGTTTCTGTTCTATTTTTCTTTGTTCTAGCAACTTTACCATCAAACATATCAAATAATCCACTTATCATTATACAAATAATTCCAATAAAAGGATTATTATTAAGTGAAAAATATATTCCAGTAAGTCCAGACAAAAAACTTAAATAAGTAAGAATAACTGTATAATCATATATTCCTATCATAAACTTCTTCCTTTCAAAACAGTAATAAGTATATCATTAATCTATTATTTTGTCAAAAATAGTTATACTTAAATATATTAAATTACTTATAGTTTATACTTCCAAATCTACGATCTCTTGAAGTATATTCAACAATTGCTTTATCAAATTCTTCTTTTGTAAAATCTGGAAAATAAGTTTTAGGGAAATAAAATTCTGCATAACTATTTTGCCATAGTAAGAAATTGCTTAATCTTAATTCTCCACTTGTTCTGATCATTAAATCTACATCAGGCAAATCTTGATATAAATATTTATGATACATTTCTTCGTTTATTTCATCAATATTTAATTTCCCATTTTCTACATCATTAACTATTTTTTTAGTTGCATCAATTATTTCGCTACGAGATCCATAATTTAAACATATATTAAGTATACCTTTAGTATTATTTTTAGTATCACTTACTATTTTATCCATTGCCTCAAGTACATCTTGTCTTAATGGTTCTTTTCTTCCTGAAAATACTACTTTAATATTTTCTTTTAAATAGAATTTATCTTTTTTAAAACCATTAACAAACAAATTCATTAAATGATCAACTTCTTCTTTACTTCTTTTGAAGTTTTCAGTTGAAAATACATAAACGCTAACTACTTTAATACCTTTATTAAACGCATAACAAGTTATTTCTTTTAATCTTTTAAATCCTGCATCATGTCCCATACTTCTAGGTAATCCTCTTTCTTTTGCCCATCTACCATTACCATCTACTATAATTGCTACATGATTAGGTATTTTTAAATTACTATAATCCATTTTTACCTCCATTATTTTTACATTTTAATTATATCAAATATTTATGTTGTTGTCTATAATTTGTCATAAAATAAAAATGTACTTTTCGTACATTATTTATTTTTCTTATCCTTTAAATCTTCGAAAATAGTAGCAATTGATGCAACACTAGATAATTCACTTGGTATAATTATTTTAGTAGACTGGCCATCTGCAACTTTTTCTAAGGCTTCTAAAGATTTTAGAGCAATTACTGATTTATCAGCATTAGCATTTCTTAATAATTCTATTCCTTTTGCTTCAGCTTCTTTTAATTTAAGTAAGGCTTCTGCTTCACCTTCGGCAATTTTAATTTGAGATTCTTTTCTAGCTTCTGCTTTTAAGATAGCGCTTTCTTTTTCTCCTTCAGCAAGTAAGATACTAGATTTCTTTTCACCTTCTGCTTGAAGGATTTTTTCTCTTCTTTCACGTTCTGCACGCATTTGTTTCTCCATGGCTTCTTGAATATCATGTGGTGGTAAAATATTTTTAACTTCTACTCTATTTACTTTAATTCCCCATGGATCTGTTGCTTCATCTAGAATAACTCTCATTTTAGAATTAATTATATCTCTTGAAGTTAAAGTTTGATCTAATTCTAATTCTCCGATTAGATTTCTTAAAGTAGTCGCTGTTAATGTTTCGATTGCACCGATTGGACGTTCTACTCCATAAGTATATAATTTAGCATCTGTAACTTGTAAATATACAACAGTATCTATTTGCATAGTAACATTATCTTTAGTAATTACTGGTTGAGGTGCAAAATCTAAAACTTGTTCTTTTATACTAACAACATTAGCAATTCTATCTATAAAAGGAACTTTAAAATGTAATCCATTTTCCCAAGTTGTATAATAACTTCCTAATCTTTCAATAACATATCTTTTAGCTTGCGGTACAATTTTAATATTTGGTAGTACCAATACCAATACAATAACTAATATAACTATTAATACAGGCATTATTTATCACTCCATTTCTCCACCTTTAATTTAACACTATTAATTTCTAGTATTTTTACATAATCATTAACCTTTAATTCATCAGCAGAATAAGCACTCCACACTTTACCATCTACTTTTACTTCATAAATCGAATTATCAATAATATTTGTTACTATTCCTTTCATACCAATAATTCTATCTATGTTAGTTTTAGTATTTTTTACTTTAAATAATTTTAACAAATACTTTCTAGTAGTAATCATGAGTATAGTACCTAATATTACAAAAACTCCAAAACATATTATAAAGTCTACATTAAATAAAGATAATATTAAACTAACTATACCTGATGCTATAAACCAAATAGATACTAATCCTACTGTTAAAGCTTCCCATATACTAAGTATAACAATTATACCTAACCAAATCCATACTTCCATAACTATTCCTTTCTAATTAAATTATATCAAAATTATATGTAATTGTCTATTGATTATGAAAAAAACTGCAAACTTATATTTGCAATTTTATATTAACTAGTAACAGTGCCACCGCCTGTGCCTCCACCACCGCTACTACCACTACCACTATATGTTATTCTATATGGATTACTAATCGTACCATCTCCACCTATAAGTTCAACATTTTCATTTAAATAGACAACTGGTCTAACTGCATATCCACTTGTCGTTGAAGAACTTGCAACTTTTCCGGAATAATCTATATATAGAACTTTTGTTGAACTGCTTGAAGAATCAAGATCCATAGTCCATTCACGAGCATATTTTTTTAACCAAGATGTTCCTGCACATGTTGCTGTGTTATAACTATCTAGTGTTGTAGTTCTTACACATTTTGCTGAATAACCATAATCCGATGCATACATTAGTCCTACACTTATATTTGTTAAAGTTGTTGATGAGTTACCAGTCAATCTACTATTTTTTTCACTGGTATAAATATTTGAAGATGTACTAGAAGCAGTACCGCCACCAACATTCCATCTTGCTCCATTTCTAACCATTCTACGATATTCAGAATTTATGCCATTTTCTTCGTAATTACAATTTCCTCGAATAATATCTTTATATTGATAACAAGTTTCTACATTATTGGCATCAACGCTATTATAAAAATTAGAAACTAATAATCTAAACAAATCACTATGTTGCCAATCATTATTCTCATCTAAATCATATATTATATTACCAATTGAATCATTTCTTATTATTTTGGTTAAATTTACACTAGTTATATTACCGACACTACCCGTACTTACTTCATGATCATCTGAACCAAATACTCCAATTATTCTCCATAGTTCATTATTAAACCATATATAATTTTTAGGATTTTTTCCTTCATAACGATAACCTTTTTCATTTGTTACCTCGTATATTGTCCCTTCATTTGTTTCTATAGCTTTTCTTGATAATTCAATGACATAATCAGCTAGGTTTTGTTTTTCCCTTGTAGTAAAATTAATATTACATACTGGTACACCTGTTGTATTATATATTTCTAGATTCCAATCTTCATAGTTCCATTCTCCTGTTGCATTAGTGCATTCAATGTTAACATCATATGCTCCTTTTTCTGGAAAACTAGATGATGACGTTCCATCAATAGATATCAAATAATTAGAACTACTATTTACTACTTTTTTTATTTCTTTATTATTTTTTATAGTATGTATATTTATCATTAATGCAATTATTATTGGTATTGCAATAAATATAGTTTTTCTTTTCATATTATTCCTTTCTTAGTATTAAATTCCAATTGAATATGGATTTTCTATGCTGCCATCACCACTTAATATTTTTACATTTGATTTAAGGTATAATACTGGTCTAACATTATTTCCCATCGTTGTTTTATTAACAATCATATATCCGTTTGGACCAATTAATGAAGAAGAACCAGATGCTGCAGAAGTTGGTGTTAGTGCCCATAGTGATAAATCTTTATTTAACCAAGTTGAACCACCACATTTACTAGTGTTATAAGTTCCTAAAACTGCATTTCTACCACAACTTGATGCTAATACAGAATATCCATAGTCAGATGCATACATTAAACCAACGTTGCCAATTGCACTTGCACTATTTCCTGAGTAAATCATTGTTTGATCTCTTTCATTTGCGTATATTTTTTCAGGTGAACTATTTAAAACCATCGCACTGTCATCTCCACCTAAATACCATGTTACATTAGTTTGAACCATTTTCCTATAATCAGTTTGTAAACCTATCCTTGTATAATCACAATTTCCTAGAATATCACTTTTATATTGATAGCAATTACCACTATTTGTACCATCAGTAGCATTATAATAATTTGTATTAAGTAAACTATATAAACTAGTATTTTCCCAACTATTTGTTTCATTTTTATCATAAACAAGTGCACCAATGGAATCATTTCTTATTATTTTAGTTAAATATGTATTATTTATGCCATGTGAAGAAGAATCAAATACTCCAATTATTCTCCATAACTCATTATTGAAATTAATATAATTATTTGGTTCCAATCCTTCATATCTATATCCTGTATCATAATGTGTAGTAGTTGTATTCATTTTATTTAAATAAAATGACAATGTTGCAATTGTAGTATATGCTCTTTGAGTTACTTTTACTGTTTCTGATGTTTTTACATTTCCTAATTCAAAACATCCTGTTTTTTCTGAAGATGTTGATGCTGGTAAATAGCCTACACGACCTCCTAATAATAGGTAACTACTTCCGTTATATAGATACATTCTATTATTAGCATTTCCACTTGAAAAAGTATAACATAATTGATAATTTCCATCTACTGGTACATTAAATGATAAATGATAGAATGTTCCTGAGGTTAAATTAGATGGATTACTACTCCAAGATCCGTTACTAAAAGTAAATGCATTTGTTACTGTAGTACCAGATGTATCAGAATATGCTGAAGAAGAAAATTGAGATACATTGTTGTATTGAGTTTGTGATAATTTATAATCTACCTCAGTTGAAATAGTGTAATCTACTTCTTCATGAACTACTTCCCCAGTTCCTGAAGTAGTTCCTGCTAATGATATAATATGACTATTTAAGTTTTCTCTTGTAGTAGTAGTTATAGTTGGCTTACATATATTATTTGTGCTTTTTGATAATGATGATACTCTCCAATGTAAATTAGTCTTATCAAAAGTTACTGTTGCATCATCACATGTTGTATTTATTTCACTACTTCCTATATAGAAATTTAAAGGTATTTTTATAATTATATCTCCAGTTAAATCTCCACCAAATGTATTTGGCAACAATGTTTTATTATTTCCTAAATTAAGTTCGTTTGTTAAATTTCCTTTTACTCCAATATATAAAGTCATTGAACTAGTACCATTATTAGTTGCTCCAACTATTAGACTAATACTTTTTGTCGATGCTATAGCGCCACTACTTGAATTAGTGTTTTTATCTTCATATAAACCTATATCTAAATCACTAATATTTCCACTTGCTATTTGATACCATGCTCCATAATAGATATTATCACTATAAGAATTTACTATATTTAATTCTATTGATTTAGTTGCTCCTGGTTCTATTGTTACAACTTCATATTCTGTTAAGCCTTTACCTATATCAAGAGAAGCAGTTATGCCTACTACATCTTCTATTGTGGTTGATGCAGTAAATAATGCAAAGGTTGAATAAATAGCTAGTGACATTAACCCTATGACAATTATAATTAATAAGTACGTTTCTTTTATTTTTAGTTTTGGCATAATACCCCTCTTTCATTTTTATAATAAAAATACATATATACTCTATTATTTTTTCCATTTATTTGTTAATTTATACTTTTAATTAAATTATATATATTTTTATTTTTCTTATATACTTAATTATAGAAAGAGTATCTTATAATTTCAACCTACCTTTTAGGGTTAATAATAACCTACCTTATGAGGTAGGTAAAATAAAAACATTAAAATATTTCTATTTAATGTTAATATATTTGTTTATTTTTTTCAGAATATTCTTTAAATAATTCTAAACATTTATCATGTTCTATATTGCTTATCTTTAATAAATCTTTATTATTGCCTTTTAAATATTCATAAATGAAATCATCTCTAAATCCAATTTTTTCAGCATCACTTAGATTTGTTCCGTAATATACTTCTTTTATGTTAGACCAAATTATTGCACTCATACACATAGGACAAGGATATCCTGTTGCATATATTTTACAACCTGATAAATCGTGAGTTTTTAATTTTTCTCCAGCCTTTCTTATTGCATTGATTTCAGCATGCGCGGTCGGATCATGACTACCTAATACTGTATTTGATGCTACTGCAATTATATTATTATCTTTATCAGTAATTACTGCGCCAAAAGGTCCTCCTATATTGTTATTCATTGTCTTTCTTGCTTCTTCTATTCCTAATTCCATCATAATTATCACTCCTTACATATTTTTATAATTTATAAATGCTACTACTATACCTATAATTACTATTATTAAAGCAATTACTGATATTATTGTATATAATGTTTCTTTCTTCTTTTCATTCATTTGTATTACCTCTATATAAATTATACAAAAAAATAGTTTATTAATCAAGAAAAAAAGTATCTTAAATTAAAATACTTTTATATTTCTTGAACTACTGTAATAATCATAGGTTTATTACCAGTTTGTGCTATTAAAAATTTACTTAGTTCTTCTCTTACAGAACTTTTAACTTTACCATACTCAATATAATTATTTCTTGTATTATTTATAATTATATTTGTAATCATTTCTTTTAATTCTTTAATTAATTCTGCACTATCTTTAACATAAATAAATCCTCTAGTTAGTATTTCTGGTGCTGCTAACATTTTTTTAGTCTTTTTATTTATAGCAACAGACACAATCATTATTCCATTATTAGATAACATTTCTCTATCTTTTATTACTAATTCTCCAACATCATCACTACTATTACCATCTATTAAGATAGAACCTGATGGCACTTTTTCAAAACTTTCTTCTAATTTACCACCATCTATTACTGCTACTTCACCATTTAATTTAAGAATAATATTTTCTTTAGGTATTCCTTGTTTCTCTGCTAAAGCTGCATTTGCTACCATATAACGATACTCTCCTCTAGCAGGAAAATAATATTTTGGATTAAGCAGATCAATTAATAACATTAAATCTTCACTTGATGCATGATAATTTAATACTTTCTTTGGTGATAATGTTACTATATTACATCCTTTTTTTGCTAATTCATCAAGTAAATGATAGTATGTTTTTTCTATACCTTCATATACTGGTGTAGATAAAAATACAGTATCTGTTTCATTTAATTTAATAAATTTATCATAACCATTTACTATTTTAATTATATTATAATATGGTTTTTCTCTTTCATTAGAATTTAATATTACAGCATTTTTATCATTTAAATTAGATAAATCTCCGATGAATCTTTTATCAATACTTAAATACCCATTTGCTATTCCGTTGTTTATTAGATTTTGTAATTTTTTACCCATTACTACTATCTTTTTTTCTGTCTTTGATACTTCATTAAATAATTCTTGTATTATATATAAATGGGAATTTAATACATTAAAAATAATTCTTCCTTGACTTTTATTTAAACATTCTCTAATTATATTATAAATTCTATGATTTGGACTAGTAAATCCTTCTTTTGCAGCATACATACTTTCTGTTATTAAACATAATACTTTTTGTTTACCAATATATGCTATTTTACCTATATCTGTTCTATAATTTCCATCCATAAGTGAATCAAATACAAAATCTGTTGTATACATAATTACTCCATCATCTGTATATATTGCATATCCTAAATTACCAGGAATTGAATGTGAAAACTGCATTGGAAATACAATTATTTTATCTATATTTAATGGTCTATATGGTTTTATTTCTACTAAATCAGATGTATCTATATTGTATGTTCCTAATTCCTCTTTTACTAAATCTATTGTAAATTTAGAACCATATACTTTTATTCCTTTTAAATCTGGTAGGATATCTGCTAAAGCACCTACATTTTCATCATGTCCATGTGTTAAAAAAATACCTTTAATTCTTTCTTTATTGTTTCTTAAGTAATCAATATTAGGAATAACATAATCTATTCCTAAAGTTTCATCAGTTGAATAGTTAAGTCCTGCTTCAAAAACTAATATGTTTTTATCTATTTCGATAATATACATATTTTTTCCATTTTCATTTTGCCCTCCAAGAGCAAATAATTTTATTTTACTCAATTTTTTCTCCTTCCTTTTTTATATAAAGTATAAAGACTTATAAATTATAACAAAAAAAACAAAGAAAGTCAAATTTACTGATTTTCTTTGTAGGCTATCATATTAATTACATTTTCATATTATTTTTTCGTTATTTGATCGAAAGATATTGTTACTCAACTATAGTACATTCATGTGTAGAAATAGAGCAACTAATTAGGCTCTTACTATCGCTTTCATTAACGATTGCATAACCATAATATATTATTTTATCTTCATTTATTTCTTTTATTTCAGTGACTAAAAACGGATTAACATTTCCCCATAATTGATATTCAATTTCTTTTAATTCGCTTTTATCTCCATTCAATTCTATTTCAAACGCCATTGGTGAATTTCCATTTCCTATACCATATAATTTATTGTTATAGAAGCGATATATATAGTCCTTATTATATGATTCTTTTTGATTAGACTCTAGAGTTTCTAATAATATATAGTCATTTTCTGCTACCTTATAAAACAAGCCAGTTAAATATGTTTCATTATTAGATGGAGTTATATCTGCCAAGACATATACTTCTTTCCCACTATTGTTATTGTTATATATATAAGTATTTAAATCTTTATCTCTTAAATCATAATGTTCAAATTTATCTTCTTCCTTTGTACATCCAGTAACTATAACGCAAATAATTATCAAGCATAATTTTATTATTTTTTTCATATTTTTCTCCTTATTTTTTACTTTTAAGTTTTAAACTTCATTTTGTTCAATATATTTATTCTTCTTTCTTCTATTACAATCTATATCTATATTACACCTCCAACTTCGCGTTTAACAATTTAATTCAAATATATATTTAATTTTTTGTTGTTTCTTTTTATTACTTAAAACTATTCTTGATTAATCTATGTACTTAAAATGATAAGAATAGCAACTTAAGAACATTTAATAATAAGTTTAATTATTTTTATAATATCATCACTTGTTCTTTTTCTCTAGTATTCTTTTTAATTTTAATTGACGATTTTCACTTTCTGTTATTATTTTTTGTTTCATTTGCTTTTTAAGTAATTTTTTCTCAAACTGATGCGTTTGTTTTGGTTTCATTAATTCATCAACTAAATGATTACAAATTTCTAATCCTGAAGAACTTATTGAATTAAACTCTACAATATCAATTACTTTTTTTACCATTCATTAATACTTGTTCAATATCATTCTATGCATATTAACTATCACGATTTGAATGAAATATTACATATCCATTCAGACCTCTATTTATTAATGAGTTATTAAATGCGTCAATTACTAAATTATCTGTCATATAAATCAAATAAATCCATTACTTTTGCTAAATATGTCCAATCCGTTTCTTTAGTATAAATATAAGTAATATCTCTGACCAATTTTTGACTAGGTTTTTCAGCAAAAAATGTTTATAGTTTTATTTTTATCGTCACTATATATAGACACCCTATAATAACAAAAAAATGGTACTTCAAATTATTATTTATTATTACTCGAAAAGTTCAAGTTTCCTATCGATCTGGTGCGAGTAAGAAAGTTATTTCAAACTTTTTTCGCCAAAATAAGTAATTAATACAATTATCTGTATCAATTTCTATTAATATTTTATCAATTTTTGTGTTTTTAAGCAATACTCAATTTAAATTTTGATGTAGAAATTCATTTTTGAATGGCAAGTGTTTAATTGAAATTATATATATAATTTATTTGTTCTTATAATCAATACTGTACTACATTTTTTGAAAATTTAAGATAGTTCAAACTAAATCTTTACTAAATAACTCAATTAAAAATGGGGATATTTTTTCATCTTTTAATTCTGATAAGTCATTAATTAATTTATATTCGGAATGTTCCTCTAATTGTAACTTAATATTACTTATATCATCATTTAGTTCACACAAATAAACTAACCTTATGAATATTAAATTTTTAACCTTATCAAAATTACCATCTTCATGTATTAACTTAGTAGGAATAGTATTTAATCCTACTTTTTCTCCTGTTTCTCTAATTACAGCATCTTTAGGGAGTTCTCCATAATCAGCAAGTCATCCTGGAATACTCCAATATTCGTGAAATGTTGTTTCTTCTTTAGATCTTTTTGTAACTAAATATTTATCACCTACTTGTATTAATGTATGAACTATTATCTTATTATTATCATTCATATCTATTTACTCACTTTCTATTTAATACTTAAAAATGTTAGTAATTTATAAAACTAACATCATATTTTATATTCCAATTTTTCTAATTCCATATTTTAATAAAATATAGTAACTGTATGGTGATAAGGTAAAATATTTTGTTTTTTTCTTCCCATTTGCCAAATCAAATTATCTAATTGAATGGAATTGAGCTTCTTTCCTGTACTATTTAATTTATTTTTAGCAAATTCAATAACATATAACATATTTGCTCGGATTTCAATCTCCATTTCACTATTATGCTTTATCTCTATTTCATTGTCAACTAAATTGGCAAGTTTTTCATTATATTCTAAAATACCATAAGTTCTCAAAGTTCTAGGTACTCCGTAATCAGCACATCCACCTAAATTATCCACGTTTTTAATATTGTTATGAATAGTTTCTGACATATAAAATAAATCATTAACAAGTAATGTTACTCTTTTATAAAAATGAACAATAACATCTTTATAATTACTTGAATCATCAAAATATTTGAAATTACTAACAATATAATTTAAAAGTTCAATATCACTTTTTTGGGTAAATAATTCTTTATAAAAATTATCCCCTTTTTTATAAATGACATTAACTGTATCTTTTAAAATATTGTACCTTTCTTCAAATAGAGGTAGTTCACTATTATAACCTTTAAAAAAATTACTAAAATCATCTATTGTCATCATATTTAGTTTTGATATATCTAAAAAATCTTTATCCTTTGTAACAAGTTCTATAAATCTATAAAATAATGCTTCTGATCCTTTTAACTCATTATTTTTATATAGAATTTTGTATTTAGGTTTTTGCCAAAAACAAAAGTTAATACTTTCAATCAAAAAAGCTAACAATATTTTTTCTTTTTCTGAAAGGTATAAATCAAATTCTGAAAACCAATGTTTATAATCAGGTTCACCAAAATTAGATATAAACTCATCTAGTTTTTTATAATTAATTTTAACATACTTACTATTATCAACTACATACTCAATTTCATTACATATATTTTCCATACTAATTTCACCCTCTTAATAGTCATTAATTGTTTTAACTTTATTATCTAATTCTACACCATAATTATCAAAATCCTCAAGAAATTGTTTTACGATTGGTGGAGAAACAATATCTAATTTTGATAATTCCGAAATATTTATAAATTTAGGAATTTGTACACCTCCAACTCTATTAACATCATATTCTTCAGGATTACCTGTTCCTACTTCACCACTTTTTCTTTCAATTAAAAAGAAATGTTGAATAAAATCCTTGCCTTTAACTTCATAAACATATTTTTTAATATTAATATCTATCCCTAGTTCTTCCTTACATTCTCGACTTGTACAATCTTCCTTTGTTTCATTATCTTCTATTCCACCACCAGGAAAAACATAATATTTTTCTCCATCTCTTTCTCTATATATCAATAAAACTTTATGATTTTCAATTAATATACATCTACTTGATACTCTCATTTATAAACTCCTTCCTCTTTACTATTTTATGAATAATATTACTGTTTTTATCAAAATTATCTTCCATAGAAATATCATTATTCACAATAATTATATTATCACATTTTCTTGCCAAATGTTTAAAAACTTCATTCTCGTAAACATAAAATTTGAAATTTGGTGTCTCTCCATTGTGTATTGTCTTATATCTTTCATAAACTATTTCAAATGGTACAACTAAAACTACCACTAAATAAGGCTTATATTTAAAATTCATTACATCTTAAACACATTTTTCTATTGATTTATTTTCTTTAAAAAATAATCTTATAAATGTTGAAATGTAAGAACAATCAAACAAAACTGTCCTTGCTTGTTTTTGAGCATCCATATATACAGCGATATGACCTACTTCATAAACTTTTCTTTGAAATTCTGGTTCTAAATTTCTGGCAAGCGGAATATACTGTTGAAACCAATCAGGAACAGACTTTGATGAACTATATCCATATTTCTTTGTCAATTCATTAATTAGTGTAGTCTTACCACTGCAATTACTTCCCTCTATACATACTATCATAAATTTATGCTACCTTTTTAATATTAATACTTTCTTTTGACTGTTTTTTCTTGAGTGTAATTTTTCTGACGATATTATATCAAAATCTGGAAATCCACTTGAAACTTCAATAAGTTCTTTTTCGTCAAAAAATTTTTGAGAAAAATCGTAAAATTTCTGCGTTCCATTTTCATTTGTTTTAATATATCTTGTTGTTTCTATGCCTGTTTGATTATCATAATTTCTTTTTATTTCTAATTTTGTTTTCCCATTATCAAATAATAATTTATAAAATGTAGGTTCAATACTGTCTCGCCATTCTTTATTAAATGCGTCAATTACAATAGTAGAATCTGGCAATGATAGGGTTTTTAATTTTGATATTAATTTTAATAATTCATTTTTATTTGAATAACAATTATAGAAACTATATAAATATTTAAACATTATATCTGAGTTAAAAGAAAATATATTTTCTTTTATAAATCTAAAGTCTTTATCAATGTTTAAAAATTTATAATCATTCATATCAATTCCATATAAATTTGTATAATTCCTATTTGCTAATTCGTTAGCAATTCTCCCATAACCACACATTACATCTAAAACAGGTTTATCTTTTTGAGAAAATAATTGTTCTAAAAAATCACATTCTACCTTTGTATATGTAGGCATTACGCTAGAAGTATAATTGTGATACATTCCTATACTTTCAAAGTCATTGACTTTATTTAAAACATCAGCAGTAATTTTTTCTTTTAATGGCTGCCTTAATAATTCATCTAAATTAATTGAAAAATCTTTAGCAACTTTATAAATACTCTCTTTTTTATAAAATGATATAAAATTTAAAATCATCAATAAATAATTCTTATACAATATTGAATTTAATTTATCTTTATAAATCACTAAATCATTAATAAATTGCTCTAAAATACTATCAATGGAATATTTATCAATATTATCCATATATAAATCATTATTACCATAAACAACTAAATTTGGAACTATATGTTTCCCCTTTAAGGTTAAATTAGATTTATCATTATTGAATAGAATATATCCAAAAAATTTTGCAAGAGAATCTATTAAATATTGTCTATCATACTCTGAATTCTGCATTAATTCTATATAATCAATAAATCTTCCCTTTAAAGGTTTATTTTTTACGAAATTAAATGAATTCATTGGATATTTTGATACTTTTTTAGATGTTACTATTATAGGAATATTAGAAGATTGCTTCTGAACAATTGAGTATTTATTTATACCATAAGAATCAAATTCATCTTGCAAGTGTTTTTTTAAACCATCTGGAAAATATCTATTATTTGCATATAAGTTTAAATATAATGAATTATCTATTTCATTAATAGCAAAAAATTCATTTATATTTTTTAACATTTTACATCTTTCTTTCTTAAAACCTATTGTATCATAATTATCATTAAATCCTTTTAATATAGCATCAGATAATATTCCAAAATAAATATTTCCATTATTAACAATATTAGAAAAATCCAAATGAATATAATGATCTTCTCCATCTTTAGTTACAAATGAAGGAGATAAGAAATTTATAATAATTCTATCATTATCACTGCCATAAGCAAAAAATAATCCAGTATTTCTATTGTGAGCAATTTTTCTTATAACAATGTTATTTTCCAAATTACTTAATTTCTTTATTAAACTGATTGGAACAAGATTAATTGTACTTTTTGTTTCTAAATAAGAACCGCTAAGTCTTATTATATCTACTTCATCATTTTCTAGTAATTCATTATCTAATGATAAATATTTTTTTTCAAACTTAAAATTTGATTTTAACAATTCTTCTATTATAGATTTTACATCTTCTTTATTCTCATACACAATCATAAAATCATAATCGCCTTTTTTTTCGGAATTATTATATTTTATTGAATTGTATGCAAAACCACCACCAGTTACAAAAGCAGTATGTTTATTTATTTTCTTTAGAAGTTCATTTATTTCTTCACAAAATAAATTTCCTTTTTCTCTATAATTCATTACCATCAACTCCCTATAAATTTAAATACATAGAACAAACTCCTTTTTTAGTAAAGACTTTTGTTCTAGCATACATATTTTCCATTGGTAAATATGCAGTATTACCCAAACTTTTTAAATAATCAGCAATAATACAATAAATAGTATATAATTTATCATTTCTAAATTTTATCGTTTCATTATCCCAACCCATTTTCTTGTAGAATGCTTGATTATATTTCATAAATTCTTGATAATTTCTTCCTTCTAATACTTCTTTGTTAATAAAACCTTGTTTATACTCTATACCATCAAATATATCACTTAAAAAGCCAATTTTCGATTCATCAAAATAATTTAGTGCAAAATCCATAAATAGTTTTTTATTTAAATCTAATTCTTGCTCCCAATTTTTATTTTTAATATTATCACAATTTTCTAAAAATATATCGGCATACAAACATTTTAACTGATAATTTATTTTCCAATCTGTCAAAATAACTTTTAAATCCTTTAACTGTTTTATTTTAGTAGTGGTTGTTTTCCCTAATCTATTTTTGTAACCATCATCTGTATAACCAGGACAAAAAATTGCATAAAAATTAATATTATTATTAATAATCATATCAAAAAACATTTCTAAATCTAGTCGATTATTATATTTATAATCAAATATTTTTTTTAACTCATTATACAAAAAATAAATATTTTCGAATACTTCTTGATTAAAATTAATTTTTTGCTTTTCAATATATGACAATCCATTTTTTTCCATTGCAGTTAATAATGCTTTAATTACTTTTTTATTCTCATTATTTACTACAAGAAGATACTTGGAAAACAACTCATTATGATTCATTGCAACCATTATATTTCTCCCATCGCATATACATTATGTTGATGAATTGATTCATTATTAACTAATTCAACTCTAATTTTTCCACAACTATAATACTTTTTCATTGCAATTAAAGTATCTCGTATTAAATCTTCTGAAAATTTTGGATTTTCATACGCTTTTTCAGTGATGTATTTTTCATCTTCTCTTTTAACTGTGCTATATACAGGTGAACTAAATTGTTTTTCCATTATAGAAACAACTTCTCCTATATTTACTTTACTAATATCTCCATTTAAAGTAACTTTCAAATTACATATTTGATTATGAGCACCATATTTTGAAATTACCTTAGAGCAAGGACAAAGCATTGTTCCGACAGTTTCTACTACAAGTGAATTATTAACCTTCTCATTTAAAATATTACTTTTAATACTAATTTTAGAACTCAAGTATGAATCTTTATTAGAAACAGGAGTTTTTCTTTTGTTAATAAAATCAAAATCTATTTTTAAGTTACCTCCAATTGTTTCTGATCTCTCAATAATTTTTTCATTTATATCATTAATATTACTTAATAATAATTGTTTCTCAATTAAACTATCATTTAATACTTCAGCAATTCTACTTAAATGAGCACCTTTTAAATTCTTGTCCAAAACTACCATTGCTGAAATAGTTGCAATAGTAGGAAATTTCTCGTTTTCCTCCTCAAAACATATTGGTAGTTTATAATCACATATACCTACACAATTAACCTCTATATTCCTTAAATCCTTATTTTTGTGAACATCTACTAACATTTTTTATTACCTCCTCAATTTTATTTAATAATTGTTCATTTTTCAAAATTTCAATCCATTTTAAATCATTTAATTCAATGTACTGCTTGTCTAACTCCATATTCTCGTATAAATACACATCCTTTATTACATTATAAGAAAGGCAAAAACGTATTAATAAACTTAAATTTTCCTCTTCATCTTCCGTAATTTGATTATCTTCAAAATATTTTTTAACAAAAAATGAAATTTTATCGAAATCATATAAACCATCTTTGAGGAATAACCACATAATAATTCGTACTATTTCAATTATTCTACTTCCTAAATAGCAATTTCCAAAATCTATTAAATATACATCATTACCATTAACTAACATATTAGTTTTTTTAATATCACTATGAATAAGTGAATATCCTAATTTGTTAAATTGTATTGTTGAAAATAGATTAATCATTTCTGAAAAATAAGATTTATATGCTTTTAAATATTCTGAATTTTTGCTTACATTAAAATAATCTTTCAATTTTTCTATATTTTCAATAGGTTGATTATCAACATTTTTTAAGTCATCTATTATAATATTATTAATTTTTTTAACCAAAACTGCTAAACTTTCTAATTGCTGATAATTTAATTCATTAGGCTCTATGCCATCAATATATTTCAAAATCGTAATAAATTTAGGTTCTTTGTCAAATAGTGTGGGTGAATAGAAATTCACTATGTCAAAGTAACTGT
>OIZT01000358.1_pt1 | contig 29454 bp, 28 predicted proteins | sample 1588611 | NCBI WGS metagenome assembly OIZT01 (sample SAMN03283278) | human gut metagenome | biome: human-associated habitat; material: feces | host: Homo sapiens | place: Peru | collected 2012
AAGATAAAGGATATTTTTTATTTTCAGGTCGCCTTGTCGAAGAAAAAGGAATTTTTGATGTTATAAAAGCTGCAAAACTTTTGCCAGAAAACATTAAAATACACATCGTTGGCAGAGGAAATAAAGAAAAACCCCTACAAACTTGTTAGCTTCAATCGTGGCAAGAGCAAAGAGCGCCAACCTCTGCTCGAACCCGAATTGAAGAAAATGCGCGACTATCCCTTTGACGGAAAGTTGGAACGGGTGCGCGACCTCTTCATCTTCTCCGCCTACACAGGTCTTGCTTTCTGCGATGTGCAGAACTTTGACTATCAGTCTATGACGGTGAAGGAGGGTGATTTGGTTTTCATTGATGGAAACCGCATCAAGACCGATACGAAGTTCTTCACCCCTATCCTTGCCCCTGCCATGGAAGTGTTGAAAAAGTACGAGTTCAAATTGCCCAAGATTTCCAACCAAAAGGCAAATGATTACCTTCACTTGATACAAGCACAGCTTGGTATCAAGAAGAATTTGACCTTCCACGTTGCCCGTCACAGCTTTGCCACACTCGCCTTGGCGCATGATGTCCCCATCGAAAATGTAGCTCGAATGCTCGGACATGAGGACATTCGGACCACACAGATTTACGCAAAGGTTTTGCGTACCACCATCGAGCGCCATGCCACCGCACTCCAAGGCGCCATCATCTGAACTTTATTCATCTTCATCTAAAACACGATAAAACGTGCCTTTCAATAGCTGCGACATTCCACTCTCCTTGAATGTCGCAGTTATTTTTTCGCATACATACTTGCCTCCCCTTATATAATATAAGGCACGTGGGTTGGGCAAAGTATCAGACAAGAACGAGAACTGATACTTTTTCTTGCCATCTATTTTGTACAACACTTCGCGTTTCTCCTCCCACATTCCCTCATTCAAACGAAGTGAAAAAGGCGTGACGAAAGCCTGGAACTCATCTGAGACTTCCACAAAATCCACCACAGGGTGCGGCATATACGGCTTGAAGTACTGCACCCCGTTCCAAAATCCCATATATATTTGGTCAAAGTAAGCGTCCGTGTTCTTGTTCTCCCCCTTGGCAATGGTACGGCTTGCCGCACCTTGCGCCAAATCACCTGCATCGTAGTCAATGGTGTTGGCTGACGTTGAACTGCCAAACACACGATCAGAACGACTACCACTTGAAGAACCGCTCCCATCTTCTGTCAGTGTCCAATTCTCACTGCTTCCCATCTCGCCACAATTCATGAAAAGCATATTGCCGTGACTGTCTCCCGTTCCCTCGATCCAAGCTGGGACAATTTTCAGTTCCAAGTCCTCTGCATTCTTGTCCGCAAAGCGTTCCCCATAGGCATTGACGGGGAGCAAACGATTATAATAGCGATACCACTTCGTTTTCGTCTTGTCTGAAAAGCCCGAAGTACCCTCCATCACGAACTCCGATTTGTAACAGTACATGACAAAGAATGTGCGGTTTTCCTTGACATAAAACAATTTGTGTCCATCAGAGCCATATTTGTAGCCACGCACATACTGCGTGCTGCTGGCGTTCGGTCTTGTTTGCCTTGTGTACACCCCACTTATTTTAAGCGACTTTGCCGCCTCCAACAAATCTGCCATTTTATCATAAGCCTTGGCATCCTTGCCATATTTGCGAATGTACCAATCACACGAATGGTACGCCCAAAGCAAACTGCCATTGTCCTCATACTTCACATTCACGCTACCCAAGTATTCCGACTTGTCCTCCTGCGTGACTTGGGTGGTATAACTGTCCACCACCTTGTCCAACAGAACCTCATTTGCTTCCGTGGCAATGGCATCAGAGAATTTGAAAGAAATCGTTTTCTGTTTGTGGTTGATGGTGAAATCCCCAAACAGAAACTTCTCCAGCTCTTCAAAGAACTCCGTCAGCGTCCAATGTGGCAAGGCAAGTGCAAAGTTATAAGCACCCCATGCCGCAGGCAAGGTGTTGCATATAAGGAGATTAACAAAGGCAGAGTTTTCCAACGCCATGAAATCCCACTTATAACCCACCTGCTTGCATATCCTGTAAAGGATATACAGCAAGTAAGGCTGAAACGACAAAGCCTGTGCTCCCGTTTGCGCATTGGTTTCATGCGGCCAAATAAATTCATTCTTGTCTGCACTCCACACCATTTCATTCTGAATGTTCCCCGAAGTATTATTCACCCAGGGCAACGGGATCCAGAAATTATCAGGGTATGGGCGCATATCGTCCATGCAATGCCCTGCAACCGCCACGCGGCTTGTAGGATAGCCCAAATCCAGCTCATTCAAATAAATATCGTCGAATGTCTCATCAAAGTTTTGCTCACTGCGTCCCTCCAAGAATTGCGTCTTGACTTCCACATCTGATATTTCCGTGATGGTGATGGTACCACTCCGATAAAAGTCACGATCACGAATTTCGCAATCGAACACCACCTTGTTCTTAGCCACATCTGCGCGGTGGATATGCCCAAATATCGCGATGTTTTGGGCACACCCTCGCAAAGGGAAAGTGATTGTCAGCGTATAGCTGTCACTTCCCGTAAATAATCTATTTTCAGCAATGAAGTCAAACGATGTGCCTTCCTTCAATACGGCTTGTTGGTTGTTGATGATGATTTCCATAAAATAATGCGCTACTATTGTTTATAGCAAAAGTAGCGCATCATGCATTGTAGTTCAAAGGACATCAAATTTTTATTTCCAACTTGTCCTCAAAGATAAGTTTCATGCCATCTTCTTTCCAATGGACATAACTTCTCAATTCAGACTGAAGAATACCTGCGAAGGCTTTCCAGTTCCAACGCATAGTTTTAATGCACTCATGCAGTTGATTGTTAATTTGTGGAATTTGTTCATTTCTTGTTTCTTCATCGTACCCTTGTGTACGAACAAAAACAATAAGATCTATGAGAACTTCCAATGCGTCAAACTCATCAAACTCCACAGTCTCCTCATAATAGTCAATAAGCTTTTGAATTGCTGCTTCCATGTCCCAACCATTTGCGCAACAAAAAGCTAATTCTGTTACACGCTCCATATCTGATGTATTCTTGTATTCCGTAGAGTCTACAAGAAAATAACTACTGATGGGGCGTGGCAACTTTACATTTAGGTAGAACCTAAGAATGTTAGTTTCCATATTATTGTATATTTTGATTATTGTGCAAATGTATGAAAATAGAATTATTTTCTCTTTGATTTAGGAGATTTATTTCTGATTAACGTATCATACTCGTCTTGCGCCTGTTTGATGCCCGTGTCCCCTGTCACTGTGTTCACGGTGACAAAAGGCTCATTCAGTCTTTGGCTTAGTCGGTTCATTGTTTCTTCGTACTTACTAAGTACAGCAGCACTCTGTGCCAAAACTGCCGAAGCGACATTGTCCGTGGGGGCCTGAATAATTACAGGTTGCGGTGAAGGCGAAGCCACCGCACCTGTTCCTATAATTGTTCGTGAAACATCATCGGCTCGCAAGGATCCGATGGTGTTAGTCCTTTGTGCATAGTCCATAGCGTTAATCAAAGGTCTTGCCACAGGTGATGCAAGTAACTTTTGCGATGCCACCCATTCCCCAGCATGAACTACGCCCACTTCTTCGTTTACTCTGCCTTGCGGAGTAAAACCACCTTGTGCATATCCTTGTGCCTCACTTGCCTGTTGTTGTTTTTTGATTGCGGCAATCTGTATCATGCCCGCAGCAATAGCCATAGCCGCTGCAATAGGTGCCATGATATAACCGACCACAGGAATAGCCGCTGCCGAACCATAAGCAGAGATCGCGTTTTGGGCCGTCTGCGCCACCGCTTGAATAACCTGCATGGCAAATAGTTTCTTGTTTGCCTCGTTCTTCGCTTTGGCAAGGGCGGCTTGTTTCTCCTTTTCAAGCTTCGCCACCTTGTAGTTATTACCCTCTGCCGCAGAAATCTCCGCAGAATAGCGGGCATTGATGGCGGCTGTTTCCTTCTCGAGTTCCGCCTGGACGAGAGAAGAAACGCCACTGAATATCTCCCCCATACCACTCATGACAGTGGAGAACGATTGCGTAACGGCTTGCCCAGCATCGCTCTCCAACCAATTAGCCAATTTCTCATTGGCTTTCTCCATGCCATTCTTTGTGACGCCAATACTATCAATGGCATACTTCTTACGCAAAGCCAGCTTTGCCTTCTCGAACGCTTCCTCAATGCGCAGTTTCTCTGCAGCATTGTCGCCAGCGGCCTTTACTTCAGCATGATATACCTGTTCCAAAGCAGCCATATCACTATCGTACTTAGTCAAACGTTCATCAGCGTTCATGCCAAAGTACTCCTCTTTAAGTTGCTGTTTTACTTGTTGTTGGCGTTGGATAATTTTCTGTTGATTAGCAAATACCTTGTTCTGATATTCCTTTTCAGCTGCAAGCCTTTCTTTAGTGCCTTTCTTATAAAGTTGGACTATTTTGCGAAGATGTTCCAACTCAGCCAACTCCACGGCATCTTCGTAGGTCTTGGTGTCAGAAAGTCCATCAATATAGCGTTGCTTCAACTCCGCGAGTTGGGCATTATACGCTTTATCTTCTCGTTCGCGAGAAGCAGAAGTTGCGTTCTCCTCCTGTTTCTTCATAGCCTCCTGGTATTGCGCTTGCGCCTCCAAGAGGTCTTTAGCAGAAACGTCAGAACGCTCCATCTTCTTTTTCCAATACTGCACGTTGATCTCGTCCATGCGTACGGTATATTGCTCATAATCCTTCTCACCTTTGGCATACGCAATGCGGTTGAGCGCTTCCTCTTTCGCTTTCCAATCATCGGGAGAGTTTTTGCGGTCAGTCTGCTTTTTCTTTGCTTCCGCCAAATTCGCTTCCGCTTCGGCTTTTTCTTCCGCGGTGATTTTCTTGTTAGCAAGCACTTTTTGATAAAATTCTTGCTCAATCTCCTCCATACGAGAGACATAAGCTTCATAATCCTTTTCACCCTCCATGTATGCTTTCTTATTGAGCGCATTCTGTTCTTTCTGCCAATCTTGTTCCGCCTTGAACTTGTCCGACTTTTTATTCTTCTTATCATCGTCCACTACAGGCACACCGCCACCACCTCCACCATTGTTTGTGACGACAGGTTTATGATTGGTTTCCTCGGCAGCTTGTTTGCCGAGATCATCGCCATAAGTGTCTGTAATAGCTTTCTGACGCGCATTCAGTTTTTGCAGTTCCTTGCGTTTGCTGTTCGCTTTACTTCGTTTGCGTGCAGCTTGTGAACCATTGGCAATACCGCTGTAACTCGCCATCGTTCCGCCCGCAGTACCATAACTATACATCGTGTTCGAGCTTGCCGATTCGATACTTTTTTGTTTGGCATCATACGCATCAGCTTCCTCGTCCAACTGCTTAATCTCCATTGTAAGTTGCGCCTTTTGTTTGCCAATCTCTTTAAGCATATCTTTCGCCCCCTCAATCTCATACTTTTTCGTAAGAGAAAGCAAATAAGCGTCCAAAGCATCCTTGTTCTCCTTATACTTACCCGTAGTAGCGTCCAACTGCGCATTATAATTGGGTATTATCTTATTGAGAGCTTGCACCGCCTTTTGGCGATCGTCCAAAGAAAGTTTTTCATTACGTGCCACCTTAACCAAGGCATCAATCTTGTTCTTCTCCTCCACAATACCTTCCTGACCTTTCAGGCGAACGGCAGCCAAAGCCTTTTCGCCCTCGGCAGCTTCATTCACTTTTTTAGTCATCTTGTATATGCCATAGCCAAGCGCCACAGCAGCAGCGAGCAAAACGCCCCAACCACTTGCCAACGAAAGTCCCTTTCGCTTCAAGTCCACCATGAGCGAGGATTGACGCGCCCAATTACCTTGCAGTTTCGCCAATACCAAATTGAAGGCAATATGTCCAGCTTGCAGTGTGTTCACTACCGCATGATACGCCAAAGCCGTACCCTTGCACACGGCATGCCATGCCGCTTGTGCTTTAAGAGCTATTGCATTGGCTTTCACTGCGATGGTGTAAGCTACCACCATTGAAGTCAATACGATAATCGCTTCCTTGTTTCTTGCAAGGAAGTCTATTGTCGTACTCATAGCCTTCAGTGTGAGGGTCGTAGTACTGATTACGTGCTTCATGACGGGCACCAGTTTCTCGCCCAATTCGATAGCCAACTCCGTGACGCACTTTCTTGCCTTATCCAGTTCCGCCTCTACAGTCGAGTTCTGTACATTAAACTCATTCGTCACCGATGTGGCATCTTCAAACGACTGTGTCGCTTGTTCCTGTTGCCACTTCACCATTTCCACATTGCCGGCTAAGGTCGCCAAAACTTGTGAAGCACGGGCGCCATTCTCACCCATGTTTTTGAAAACAGGAGCGAGTACGTCCATGTTGCCGAGTTTCTTTAGTTGCTGCAACAACATCAAAAGTCCCTCGTTGGTGCTGCGTTTCAATGCCTTGTTCAGTTCGTCCAAATCCATGCCCGTTGCCTTGGCTATCTTGCTTGGTTCCTTAAAAAGGTTCATTATCAACTGAGATAAAGCCGTTGCCGACATCTCGCAAGCTTGACCCTGGCTATCCAATACCGCAGCAAAAGCCATAATTTGCGGAATGGTCATACCAGCTTGCGCACCCACACCTGCCATGCGCTTACCAAACTCCGCAAGGTAGCCAGCAGAAGCCGTACAATTTTGTGAGAGGTCGTTAATCACTGAACCGACAGCGAGCAAGGATTTTTCTGTACCAATTCTCGCTTCATCCCCAAAGATATTAGTGAGTTTGGAGAGCGTCAAAGTTGCCCCTTCTCCAAGTTCATCCAATGCCACATTGATTTGGTCCGCAGCTTTGACAAAACCCAAGACATCCTCTCTTGAAGATTTTCCGAGTCGCCCCGCCTCCTCTGCAAGCTTGTTCAAATCCTCACGCGAAGTACGGGTGTCCATCTTCTTAAAATCCTCATTCAGTTCCTTTACCTCGTCATCAGCCAACCCCGTAAACTTGCGCACATTCGCCATTTCCGCATCCATTTCAGCGAAGGCATTCACCGCCTTGCGTCCTGCCATGACAAGTCCCGTGCCGACCGCAGCCACCCCTGCAATGATGTTGCCCCACTTATCCACAAAACCATTGATGCGGTCCACAAGTCCCACATGCTCCTTTTCGGTTTCCCTTAGCTCCTCATTGACCGAAGCCAATTCAGCCTTTACGCGCTTGATACTCTCACACTGCTTGTTCCACTCATCCGTACCGCGTTCGATGCCGTTCAAGGACTTTTTGAGTTCCTTGAGCGTCCTATTCAGTTCCTTTGGTGAAGCCTTGTCAAGTCTCTTCATGACATTCTCCACCCCTTGAGTTGCACTCTCAATCTGCCCAATCTGGCGGCGGGTCTGCTTTAGTTCACGCTGGAACTTCTTCAGCTGGACTTTATCGCCCGCAGCTGCTGCTTTTGTTATTTTATCTTCGAGGTCGCTCGCTTGCCGTTTCAGCTGTTCGAGCATATTTTGCGCCTGTTTGCCATTCACTGTAAGCGTGACCGTAGCATTTGCGTTGATGTCTGACATAGTCTTTCCTTTTTGATGTGAGTAATACGCACAAACTTAGTCATGCGCCAAAGAAGCAAAAAAGACGATGTATCAAGGCTTTTCCACTCCCAAAGTGGGCGCGATTTTTGAAGAAATCCGCGTTTTGTTAAGTAGTAGCAAAACAAAAGCCTTGATACAGAAGTCTTTAGGGGATTGTTAAGGGGTTTCCCCTTAACCCCTCCGTCGGAAGACCCCCCGACCGCCCTACATCGTCAAACCGCGACCACCCCCACACCAAAGCGGAATATGTAAACATATCTTAAATAACACCCTTGTTTGAGTTCCTTCGCCACGACAAAAGTCCGCAAAATGCACGAATGCCGAAAAGAGAGAAAGCGAAGAACATACAGAAAGAGCAACCAACGCACACACCACACCCACACAACGAAAAAGCACCCCGAAGTTTCGCCAAAACCACGATTGCACACTCCAAGTTTCTCATGTGCATAGATGCCAAGTTTCCACCCACCCAACAAAGCACCCCGAAGTTTCACAATGCGCTAAAATCCGAGGTTTCGGACTATCTAAAACGACCCTCCAAGTTTCCACCTATCCAACAAAGCACCCCGAAGTTTCACAATACGCTCAAATCCAAGGTTTCGGACTATCTAAAGCGACCCTCCAAGTTTCGCGATGTCTACCCAAGCCCCCAAACTGACACTTTGCAGTTTCTAAACCTTCAAAATCACCTTTCAAAGTCTCAAAAAGTAACAAAACGACACCCCGAGTTTCTTTCTACTCATGAGGTTCGGGAGTTTTTGACTATCCCACACCCCCAACGCACCCGACCAAACACCCACACCACACCCCCGAAGTCTTTCGGGGTCTCTGATAGCCTCCAAAATCCGCTACCTTTCAAGGGAAAATTTCACACCTTGGGGTCTCGACTTCCCACCACCCGCGCCACCGCGAACGGGCGGTAATCCGTCTGTGTGCGTGCCGAAAAATGCCTAACACTTTAGCAGATGTTAATCTGCCATAGTGTTAGGCACTTGAAGGCACGTACTCAGACGACCGCTGACGGGCATAAAAAGTGTGTTGTCGTGTTTTAGCGGACATGTCCGCCATAGCACGACAACACGCTTTGTTGCCTAAAAAAGGCACGCTGTGCGGTAAAACGGACTGGCGAGGCACGTAGCCTGTCCGCCAACAATAGAGTCTGCATCTTCTTTCGAGGTACGAGAAAGGTGATGTAGGCTTGACGGACTGACTTTGAAGCATGAAAAGTAGGTCCGCGCATGAAAGAAGCCCAACCTCCCTTGAAGTATGAAAGGGTGGATTGGGCTTGAACGGAATGGCTTTGAACCCTGAGAAGCCTTTCCGCTAAAACGTGGGCTAATCTCCTTTGAAGCATGAAAAGGTGTTTAGCCCATTAAAGAAATTCAAGCATCGGAGTTACGACGATGGCACCACCAAAAGGCAGCTAAGGCTGCAAGGAATACCAAGGTCAAGATTAACTTGACAGGAAAAGTCCATGGTCTCGCCATGGACTCCCTCTGCTGAACCATGTTGGCGGAAGATTGCCGAGTCGCAGCGAGGCTGTCTTCCTCCCTTGCCTCTGTCTTGGTGCTCTCCTTTCGGCTTGACGAAAGGTGTGCACCATAGATACGAATGGATTGCGGCTTTTGCCGGGAAGTCTTTTGCGCCTTGGCGTTAGAAGCACCTTGCAGCGCATGGGGAGCTTCGATAGTTGGAGTCTCTGCTCCAACCCCGAAGCTCACGATGCAGCTGTCGAACAAAAGTTCGGTGTGCCGCCACACCGAATCAATGCGTGACGTTTGCCACTGATGCCGCTGCACCTGTACAGCGGAGTCCGTGGCAAACGTGTTCGTGCTTGTGACTTTGTGCGTACTGCGGCACGAAGTGAGTAGGCACAGCCACATGATTATGGGAAAGAGACTGGCTTTCATAGGTCTTTCTGCACATTGAATGATGGGCAAGCTTTGCTTGAATACTCGTTATGCCCATGCACAGTTGCATGGGGATAAACGAACTGAAGCTGCTGCACGAGTTGGCGAAGTGCCTGCTTCTGTTGTGGCGTGCGTGTGTCCTTGGGCGTTTTTCCGTCCTTGGCCACACCACCAATATAACAGATGCCAATGCTGTGGGCATTATGCCCCAGGCAATGGGCGCCAGCTATGTTCTCAGCACGTCCCTTGTGGACGCTGCCGTCCCGATAGATGACATAGTGATAACCGATGTCGGCAAACTTGCGTGCCAAGTGCCAACGACGAATATCGTCCACCGTGAAGTCCTTGCCTTCGGGAGTGGCAGAGCAATGAATGATAATTTCAGTGATGCGTCTCATTGTGTTGTACATTTTGAGGTTGGTTATTCATCTTGGTTTCCTCGTCCTTGATAGCCTTGTCAAGCGTTTGCATGATCTTGCCTTCAAACTGCGTGACCTTGCGTCCATAATAGATGCTCACTCCAAAGATTGAGCCAGCATAGATGAGACATTGCGAGAAAATCCACAGGACAGAGTCCGAGATTTCGCCTTTGGGCGGTGTGATGAACCCTGCGACTGCAAGGGCATAGCCGCCTACGAGCATGGCGAGGGCGGACCAAAATTGAATGCTTACTTTGGGTTTAGTCATTGTTCATTACATTTAGATATGTATTATCAAGCGTTCAGCTTTGTCTGAACAGTTTTCATTTTGTTTTCCAAGTCGTCCACGCGCTCGCCAAGCGTCATGATCATGTTGTAGAGGTTTACCAAGTCTGTTGAAGTGGCGTCCAATGTCTTTTTATCCCCCTTGCTCATGAGACCGTCCGTTGTGGAACTCGCTAACGGAATGGCGTCCGTGTAAAGCGCATTGAACTTCATGCCGAACTGCGAGAGCACGTACTTGTTCGTGTTCACGTCCCATGTCATGCGGTCAGGGAACAGACAGCCCCAGTCCTCGGCATAGCTTATCGTCTTGCGGTCGCTGCCCGTGAAGTAGATGGCACGCTGGAACACCTTGGCGTGGTTGAATATGATTTGTCTGCAGTAGTCGTTCTCGATGTTCTGAATGAGCGTGATACTCATGTGCTTCTGGTACGTGAGATGCGCCACCACGATTTCGGCATTGCCCGAAATTGAGGGGTCGCGCAAGGCATTGAGCGCAGCTGTCTCTTCCAAGAAATTACCCAACTCCTTGACGCGTGTGTTCAAAGCCTTCTGCACATCGGTCACGGCACGTGTGGTGGTCAATCCTGGCACGCTTGCCGTAGCCATAGGCAGTGTGACGCTGAACAACTGTGTGCCTGCGGCATTGCTTGCCGCCAGCACGCGCGAACTGCCTGTATAAGCAAGGGAAGTGGCTATGGTGTCTGTGACAGCGGACACCGCCTTGTCGATGGTGCAGACGTGGTCATAATACTTGTTGAGCTGCTGCACCTGTGCAGCGGTCATCACGCCCGCACTCGAAGAGGTGGCGGCAGGGAGGGCAAAAGCATTGTTGATGCTTTTCAGTTCTCCCGTGACCATGTTCAAGAGCGTGGCAGAAAATGCCACACTCACCTTGTTCACGTCCCCCAACTTGAAATGCTGAATGACTTGCTTGGCTTCGCCCAACTTGGATTTCCAAGATTTCAGGGCAGCGATGTTTGTGTTGCAGTTGGAAATGGAATGCTTTGCCTCTGTCATGTCCTCGGTGCAACTTGTAAGGCTCTGCACCTGTGCAGCGGACATCACCCCGGCTTGTGTGGTGGTGGCGGCTTTGAGGATTATGTTATCTGCTTGTCGTTGCAGCACGCCACTTGCTGTATTGCCCTGAATGACGGACAGACAGACCTTGTCTGTGCCGACAGTTCCGAGACTGATGCTCTGCAACAACGTGGAGAGTTTCAGAAGATTGGCTTTCCAAGCCGTGAGGGACTGCAAGTCCGTGTTTGTTGCGGCAGCAGAGAGCAAGTCTGCCAGGGCTTGCAATATCACGCCCAAATTTTCGGGGGTGATGGCGGCTTCGGTGCTTAATGCCCGAAAAGCCGTGATTTGCTTGGTTATGTTTGTCGTGTTCATAAGCTAATGGTTGTATCTGAGGTACTTATCGTCCAAAGATTGGGCTACCACGCCCACAAATTCTTTTGCCATGTTGTCGGCAAGGAAGTCCCTTAGGTTCATGACGGAAGCGTAATACTTGCGCGAGAACCAAGGTTTCTTCTTGCGCTTGCGCTCCCTGCCGATGTCCCCATTGTTACCGCGAGGAATCTCCTTACCCGTACCAAAGTTCTGCCAAAGTCCGTACTCTAAAAAAGACTGACTTAAACCGAGCTCCATAAACCGCCCGTCGGCACGGAGCGGTAACGACTTGGGCGAAGCGAGCAAGGCGCCTGTGTCAATGACATCGAGCAAGGTCATTTGCTCTTTCCATATTTTGAGCATGGTCTCGTTGAAAGCTGTGACGAACTTTTCGCGTTCGGAAAAGGCACGTTGCTCGGCATCATTCGTTGTTCCATTCATCGACATTGTATCTTAAATCCGTAAACGTGTCCACCGCAATTTGGAAGTAGGCACAGGCGCAGCCCGAAAAGAAATACTCGTTCATTTCGTTGAACGTGATGCGTTCATCGAGGTAAATGCACGATTGTTCTAATCGTGTCCGTTCAAGAATGAGTTGGCTCATGAATTGACGGAACAACTCTCGGAGTGTTTCCATGCAAGCAAGCCTTGCCTCCATGTCATCTATGGCATGGCGCATGGCAAGAAAGATGGTTTTGACGCGCCTTGTGCGTGGCGTGTTGGCGAGTGCGATATAGCCTTGGCTCATGTCGCTCACGCAGACAAAAGCTGTGGTGCTTTGCGTAGTTTGCAGTGCCTCTTCAAAGCCTTCCAAGCCCGACACGCGGCAGAAAGAAAAGCCTTGTGCGGTGGCAAACTTGTTGCGGGCCGTGAGGTCGCGGAAGAAGTTTGTGGCATTCCAAGAGCTAAGTTTTAAGTTCATAGGTTATGAGGTTATAAAGTTACTTTAGTTGGTTGCGTATCTCCTCTGCCTCTCGCGCCTTGGCATCCAATTCAGTGAGTGCACGCCAGCAGTCCATTTGCAGAATGGCTGCTTCCTTGGTGATGTCGCCTCCTGTGAGCGCACGGATTTGTGCGTTCATCGCCTGTCGGAGTTCCTCTCCGACCCCCAAATCAGCACTCCCCAAGAGATTGCTTTTCTCTTGGGGTATGTTGGTGAAGAAATGTGGGAACATACGAGTGAAGTTCGCTTTGACAGAAGCGAACCAATAAAATACAGAAAGCAGTTCTGCTTTCTCCAAACAAGCTTTATCCGAAAGTTTCGGATAAAGCAAATGCGCCATCTCCGCAAGGCATTCCATGCTTTGCGTGTGCAGAAAACCTTGGTAATAGTTCTCGCAAGCAAGATAGTCCTCAAAGGGGACGGTTTGCAAATCGGAAGTGACTGCCGATGCACCGCCAATGACAGAAATGCGTACAGGCTTGGGAGCAAAGTTCTCCAAGAATGCGAGTTGTCGCGCAGCAAAAGTGACTTGCCAATCGGCAAGCACCACTTGGCGTTTGCTTTTTCTGTCCTTGACCAAACAGGAGTGTTTGTCTGCATGACAAAGCACAACAATTTCAGCCCATTTGCAAACGCATAGGGCTAACACCTCATTCATCGGCAAATCGCGTGCGACTTGTCGGAAGAAGAACAACAATTGCTGGTCGGACAGTTCCGACCATGACTTGGGCAGGGATATAGAAAATGCTTCCATACCGCGAAAGTATGGAAGCATTGAATGGGGTGAAAAGACAATATATAATCAGAATTTAGCTCTGTATTTTTCACAAAGTCTTTTGACTGTTTGTTTTTAACTAGCAGATAAAATTCATTGATAATTTTTGTAAAAGGGCATCGTACTGAGTGTTCAAATACAAATCTTTTCAATGTATTTTGTTGAGATGATAGGCTGGGTAATCGGAAACAATTACTCCTTCGTTATGCATGGCTATTTGCTGTACTTGGATTATAGTATCGTGGATTCTCATTGTGCTTCAACTCACGATAGATTTAGAAACAATTTTAGACCCAATGAGACATTGTTTGCTACTGATCAATCATAATTGGTTATCACGATAATTCTCAATCGCTAACATTCTTGATTTTTCTTTAGTCCAGCGAGGCTCTTGAATTTGTGCGATAGTTCTATCTATTTCATGTAGCTTAGATGTATCCCCCCACTCAATGAAATGGACAAATGCCTTAACTATTTCTATACACTCTGTAAGATGATTCTTTATTTGATTTTCTGTAAATCTAAGAACGAACCAATTGCTTGATGAAAAAAAATTATTTCTTTCTTCATCTCCACAACCTATATAATGAATTTCCTTCTTTGTTTTATATTCATAAGGTTCATCTATTTCCAAATCAATTGGACACGAGCAACCATTATGCAAAACCAAATCAGGATAATAAGTACCAAGCGATTTATCCATCTTGATGTAAGACGGAAATTCTTTCATTAATGCGTAGAATAGTTTGTCTTCTGATGCTCCTCGTTGTGGAGGCGTCATACTATCTTCTATTTTGAGATTATTGAGTAAACAACGTTTAAATATGGTCGGAACTATAAGTTTCGCATATTTGTCGATAAGTGCTGCTTGAGAAATTAATCGTTTTGTGAATTCTGATTCTTTGTTTTCGTATTCCTCTTTTAATTTTCTATACGCTTTAATTTCTTGTTGATACTCCTTCTGCGCCTCCTGCTCTAATTGTTTGATTTCTTGTTGTGTTAGTTTTCTTGTGCGTATTTTTGACTCGAGTTTACCCACATCCATTTTATGTGCCATTAATAAAACGAAAGGAATCCATAAAACAGCAACAATTATACCTAATCCAGGGTCTTGAGGGGATAGAAAAAAAGCAGGAAGAGTAAAAAAAAATGCCACTAAAATAATAGGAATGAGACATCCCCAATTACGTGTTTTATAAAATTCAGTCCTTTCTGTGGAAATCTTAGGTATTGATGGCACTGTTGCATCTTTAGGATTAAGCGGATGGACTAAGAATTGCCAATCATCACCTTTAAGGTTTAATGATTTTGCAGCATTCAAAAAATCATGCAAATAAATATGATCTCTATCTTTTAGTGCAACACCAACAGAACCTATCATGAACTTTTTGGAAAGTTGTTCACGAAGTGATTGGGGATACAATACTATAGGATAACATTTGTCGCTTTGCAATTTTTGCAACAAAATAACGTCTTGGACATATTTATCATTTTTCAAATGATATGTTTCTCCGAAAGATTTCCAATTAAGATTTTCAACCATTTGTAAGAATTTAATGTTACACGGTGCAAAAATACAAAAATCCGTGATATATATTGCACAGACGCCTAATTTCACGGATTTTATATAAGAAGACAGATACCATCACAATACAGTCTAAGATCTACATTTTCCCCTATATCGAGTTTGACAGCACAAGTAGGTTCTGGAGATTCCAACCATATATATAGGAATATATTTCCTTCTATGCGGAAGATTGACCAACTAGGAACTAAGGCATATATTCTATAACGCCAGACGTAGTTAAAGCGTACAATCTTACTTATTCAATATATTTATGCTATTTTGCAAAGATAGTGTAAGTATGAAATCAATTAACTAAATGTTACGACATTAAAACCAATACCCACCCTTTCTTTTATCATTTTTGTACCCATGATTTTCAAAGAGCGCAGCGGTTTCCGACTGTTTCCACTCATCAAAAATGCCATCGGGAGCATTGCGGAGGGAGTTCACGACCTCAATACAAGAAGGCACGGGGACTTCGTCCTCGCGCAACATATACAGTTCTATCGCGAAGATATGCCTCCAGGCACGCTTGTAGTGTGGTGCAGATGGGGTCTCGCCCCATTTGCCCAATAACTCTGCTTGGCGCAAAGCCGCCAAGAGTTCACAGGAGAAGAAATCATGCGCCAATCGTTCCTCGATGGCAATGAGTTTAGATTGCAGTTCCTGATAACGCTGCCAAATGTGGTCGGTGCTGCCGAGTTTTCGAGGCAGATCCAACCACGGATAAAGCGTCTGCTCAAAGTATTGACATGTGTCGCTTGTCGCCCATGCTTCTGTATTTGCCAACAAGGGAAGCAAGACAGAAAGCGTGTCGTCACGCATCTTCTCCAACGACAGGAGCAAGCGTTCCACGCGCTCCTTGCTGGCAGGGGCTATATTGGTGTTTGAAACAACACCAAAGCCATTGGGCGTAAGCACCAAATCCAACTGTGGCACGGCATGGAGCATGGCTTCTGCCACCACAGCCATACGCGCATAATGCAACAACTTGTTGTAGGCATCGCTAGTGAGCAGTTCCGTAAGGACTGCCTCAGAGAGGAACGTGGTCGTGAGCCACGCTTCCGCTACTTCCAAGTGCGGAACAATTTTATCAAAGAGCAAGGTCTCGCCTTGCACAGACTTCAGCACATTCGGCACGAATTGCAGAAGCACATTGTTATCGGGTATCAGCTGGCTCATGCGTTTTCAGTATTAGGGGTTACACTCACCTGTTTGGCATCCTTGTTCTCGTCCAACGTGGTGAGTTGGATAAATGGACAGTCGGGATAAGCCCCGTCCCATTTGTTAAACCTTATAATCAATCGGTGCACATTAAACAAAAGGTCGTGATACGGCTTTTGCAGGGCTTGTGCAATCGTATAAAGTTCGCGCTTGTCGCTACCCGAATTGTTCGTTTGCGATTTGCCTGGCACAGAACCCACAAGATTTGAGTGCACACGCATGGTAAAGCACATCATATTTACTGCCTCGATGATGTCCGTAGCCCAGTCGCCACCCTCCTTGTCCGTCTCAATCTTGTTGATCACCACATCATGCTGTTCCTCCCCGTTGGGTGAAACATAGAACGTAGAAAAGAGCACTTTTCCACTATTCTCCATGCCAGTAAGAAAGTTGATGATGTTGTCCTTCTCCTCGTTCACGCGCTCCTGCTGCTTGACACGATCTGTAATGCCCTCGACTTTGAAGATGTTGTTCCAAAAGGAGTTGGCAATCTCAATGTGGTACTTTATGGGAGCCGAGTTCCGGAGCTTCGCTTCCTTAGCGATACCAATGAGCTGCTTGATGTTGAACCACTTTCCTTTGAAAAGAGCTGCGTAGTATGGTATGGGATAATACGTATTGTCGGGCGTAGGAATACGGCTGACAACAGCGAACTTCTTGATTTTCTTTCCTCTGTTCTGAAGGTCGGTGAATGGCGACTGCGGATTGAGAAGTTCGATGCGCTCGATGTCCTCTGGACTGACAGTATTACGCCAGTTGGCATAGAGGATGTAAGGTATCACGCCCGACTTGTCTGCAGGAGCAAAGCGGACGTAGCACGCCTGTTTTCGGACGATGCGGACAATGCGACTGGCATCCTCATTGAGGATGATCACGCTGACACAAAATCCGAAGTGCTTGAAGTCCTGGCACACGCCGAGGAAGTAACTTGCGAGGTCGTTGTCCAGCATGAAGTCATCCACTTGCGCTTGCACTTGTGCGGTGGCAAGCTCTGTGTCATAGACAAGTCCGCTGCCATAGCAGACTTCGGCATTGAACATCTGGCATGTGCTCATTGTCTCGTCAGACTCGATGAGGTCAATAATGTTGTACGGCATCTGATTGTCACCTCCCCACGGAATGTACTTCGTCTTGTCGTTGATGATGATTGGGGATATGTTGCACTCCTCCTTGAAGACTTCAGATGTCTTGGCGGTGAAGGCAGCGGAGGCACGGGTGCTGGGGAGTGTGACAACAGATGTAGGTGGAATGTAAGGAAAATCGCTCATATCTTGCTTTTTTAGGGCAAAGATATGAGCGAATGGATGGTAGGGAAAAGACAATATTATTCAATAAGTTGCATCAAAAGTATTGGCCTAAATCAATTTCCTTTATTACTTTTCCGCCCCTAAATTTTTTTGTAGGAATATCTCCCCATATATTATGCCAATTTTCATATAAATAAAAATTATTGAAATCTATTCTATCAATAATTTCCTTTAACCGACTATACAAGTTGTCATCTTGTATTCGGCTCTTTAAATAATCAAATATTGTATTATCGATATTAGATACGTCTCCGTTTGGATCATTGGGAAAAATAGGAAGATCATATGTATTTTCTCCTGTTTTCTTACATCTATTCATTACATATTCTATTGCCAAAAATTGACTAAAAAATTTATAATCGTTATTTTGCGAATTACAATACTCAGGACATTTGGACATATTGAAAGTTTGTACGAATGTATTTGATTCTATATCGTACAATGTAATGAAGTGTCCATTGGATTTACTTCTAGAGTTGAAATGAATAATTCCTTTTTTGGGGGGGGCTTGACAAAGTTCAATTAAAGGTCCTATTTTTGCTAATATGAAGAAGCAATTTTTCATAGTTGAAGGACAGTCATGCTGCAATTTGAGCAATTCATTTCCAAAGTTTATAATTTCCTCTTTATCTCTTAAACGATGTATCAATATGTATTTATCAAGCTCGTTTATTCCTTTTTTCCCTTGCAAACCTAATATTTCCCTACCTGTTTTTGTCGCTTCAGGATTAAGTATAGTTAATAACAACGATTTCCTTTGATCGTAATCATTGTCAATATTAAAATACCGCAACTTGCTATAAACTTCATTCCAGCTTGGATTAACCAAATTGAGATTTGTACGATTACATTCTCTATTTTTGGATAACAGTATAGGTGGGTCTGAAATAATAAATATAGCATCATCACATTTAGTCCCTTTAAATTTTGCGTGACACTCAGAACATAGAGATATTAAATGAGAAAAGGGAGAAAGCCATATTTCATCCTTTACATAATTACCATTTTCATCTCTATAATCAATATGATGTACTTCCGTTGCAGTAGAACCACAAATCTTACATTTATAGTCGTCTCTTTTTAACACTATTTCTTTTTTGCTAAGCCACAGAGGATTGCTATATTTATGCTGATTTGATGAATTATAAGACCAGTTTTTTTGTGGGTTAGCAGATGCGTATCTTGTAGCTTTTAGATGATTATGAAATTGTTCCATCAACTCCATTTTCTCTTTGATCTGCATTTCAATCTCTTTCTTTTTCTCTTGCAGATTTATAATTTCATTATGTAGATTTATAATTTTATTTTCAATATCCATCTTTTATAGAACTAATGGTGAAACATTCCATTAACAAATCACACTATGCTTGAAAACTATTCAATGTAAGCAATAGCAGCAATATGTTCTTCAAACGATAATTCAATTTCATAATCTTGTTCACAAATCCAATTACCATTATCATAAGCGAAAGTCCAAAGGTGAGGAGAACTTACAGCATTTGTGACAACGCATAAACGATAATTATCATTATTGGCAGATTTCATTTGTGAATATTCATTTTCTGTAATGTGTACGGATAGGTCAGAACCTGATAAACCTTTGACTTCTATTCGTAGTCTAGATTTTCCTTTATATGCTTCCAAATCCCAACCTTTGTTTTCACTCTCAACCGAATAAATTTTATAACCATGTTCTTTGTAATAAGAGGTAACGGCAGAGATAGCAGCTTTTTCTACTGCAATCTTTGCCTCCACATTTATGCTAGGCTTCGGCTTTTGACTTTTAGGTTTGACATAATTATTGATATAGTCGATAACCATTTTTTTGAAATTGACTACCTTTTCAGTTTTGCTATCGGCATACCAAATATTAGACTGTCCCATAAAACCTTTGTTTAAAGCATTTGTTGCTCTTGGAACCTGCATGTTACGTTCTTGTTCAATAAGAAGATTGCTATCAGACGAAAGTGCTTCTATATTGTAGTCATAGCCATTGCGCTCCTTTAACTTGGTGTCATACTGAAATGTGCGGTAAACTCTTGCGTGCTTGTACCAACCAACAATGAATGTTCCACCCCCTATAGGGTTGGTAGCTGTCCATACGACTAATACGTCATCAAGATAATCGTCAGATTTTAAACACGAAGAATCTATACGTTCTATTTTTATTTCACTCCATTTGGTTGGTTGCACATAGCCATAGCAATGTCCGTTAATGTCTTGGAAGTTAAAAGCCTCGTGCTTGTCATCAGGGTTATAACTTCCTCCACCTTTGATTTTGTCAGAATTGCTATGTCCATGGTAGCGTTTCATCCAACCAATATTAGCGAAGAGTATTTTTTGCATAACTGTTGTTTTTTATGTTTTTGCAAAGATACAATTTATAATCTTGTATATAGACATTAATCAGTATTACCCACGTTAAAAAATTACATTTTAGCACTAAAGTGATAATAATTCATTATCTTTGTCGACAAATATAGCATTATGGAAGATGTAAATAGATTAAAAATCGTACTTGTCGAAAAGAAAAAAACAAACAAATGGCTCGCAGAACAGTTGGATGTAAACCCTTCAACTGTTTCCAAATGGTGTACTAATACATCACAACCGCCATTGGACACACTTATACAAATATCTCAACTTTTAAAAGTTGAAGTAACAGAATTAATTCGTGTTCCACAAAAGTAGATACAAAGAAATGATAAATTCAACAAGAAAGCAGTTTTCCCTTTTTGATTTTTGCAAGAAAAGAGCAGATAAGATTCAAGTGTTTGGTAAAGAAACCATTGACGAGTATGGCAAGATAATACCTTTCGTAGATCAAGCAGCCTTGATTACGCATTACTTGCAGTTGCGCAATGCAGATGTCAAGATGCCATACGAAAGACAGGCAGAAGACATATTAAATCTGTGGTATGAGTTTGTAAGGGGCGAAATGCTCCATAAACCAAAGGACTTTGAAGGCGTTTCGGATTCTGCCATAGGTTATCAGACATATTTGTTCCAAGACTTGTTTGCCGCTCCGTTTCAAGCACCTAAGAATCCAAAATTCAAGTTTATCGATTTGTTTGCAGGAATAGGTGGATTCAGAATGGCGTTTCAGAACCTTGGAGGAGAATGTGTGTTCTCTTCAGAATGGGATGAACAAGCCAAGAAAACATACTATGCTAACTATGGTGATGTGCCATTTGGTGATATAACAAAGGAAAGCACAAAGAATAAGATACCAAAGGATTTCGACATACTATGTGCTGGTTTCCCATGCCAAGCATTTTCTCTTGCAGGAAAGCGATTGGGATTTGAGGAAACACGAGGAACATTGTTCTTTGACGTTGCCGAGATACTGCGCCGCTATCAGCCAAAGGCATTCTTCCTTGAAAATGTGAAAGGACTTGTAATCCATGACAAGGGAAGGACATTCAAGACAATCCTCAACACACTTGAAGAAGTGGGATATATTGTACCAGATCCACAAATAGTAAATGCGATGTTCTTTGGCGTTCCGCAGCACCGGGAAAGAATATACATTGTCGGTTTCAGAAAAGATTTGGGTATAAAGAAAGAAGATTTCTCTTACCCAGAGCAAAAGGAAGTAACCAAGAAATGGATAGATGTTAGAGAAGAAAATCCAGTGCCAGCCAAATATTACCTTTCAACGACCTACATTGAAACTCTTAAAAGGCACAAGGCGCGTCATGAGGCAAAGGGACATGGTTTCGGCTATGACATCATTCCCGATGACGGCATCGCCCACGCTATTGTAGTGGGTGGTATGGGAAGAGAGTGTAACCTTGTCATAGACTTTCGTCAGAAAGATCTAACCCCGACAACAAGAATAAAGGGAGAAGTGAACAAACAAGGTTGGCGCAAGATGACCCCTCGCGAGTGGGCAAGACTGCAAGGCTACCCCGACAATTTCAGAATAGTCGTAGCCGATGCATCAGCCTATAAGCAGTTTGGTAATAGTGTTGCTGTGCCAGCAATACAGGCAACAGCAAAGCAGTTGCTAAAGACGTTGAACGATAAAAACATATTGAAAATATGGGAGCATTAATCACTTCCGAACAAATAATATCAAGACTATGGCATTAACAGGAAATAAAGGCGAATGGAGTGAGATATACACACTGTTCAAACTCTTAGGAGATGGAAAGGTTCATGCTGGCGATGCCAATATGAACAAGTTGGAATTATATTACCCTATCCTCAACATAATTCGTGAGGAAAGCAAGCGATACGAGTATAAGCCCAATGTTGAACAGAACATTGTCGTGATAGATGAAAATGGCAATGAGTATGCTCGCATATCAATGGACAAGTTTATTGAAGAGTCCTCAAAACTTTTGTCAAAAATAAAGGCTGGCAAGAAAAGTGCCTTTGAGATACCAGAAGCAGAAGCATTTATGGGGGAAATCGGTTGCACCAAGTTGAAAGCCCCATCAAAAGATAAAGCAGACATTCACATTGTCATCCATGACTTGCGAACCAATATGACACCTCTGCTTGGATTCAGTATCAAATCGCAACTCGGCAGTGCTTCCACTCTTCTAAACGCAGGAGCAACAACCAATATCACATATAGGGTTGGTGGAAAGGATTTGTCGAATGAGGAGATAGAGGAAATCAACTCAATCGATAGCCACCTTGATAGAATGGCAGAAATCGCCAAACGTGGATGTAGCCTGTCATACAAAAGAATAGACAGTGAGGTGTTTTTGAACAACCTCCAGTTCTTGGATATTTGTATGCCGCAGTTTATTGCCGATTGTCTGTTAATTGATAGCGTTGGAGAAGATTCTTCGCTGACACATTGCGTATCAGAGGTAGCCAAGAAAAATCCATTTGACTACAAAGGCAAGAATGTAGCAGAGTTCTATGAGCATAAGATGAAAGTGTTGCTCATTAGTGCTGCGCTTGGCATGACTCCTGGCAAGGAGTGGACAGGGCGATATGACGCAAATGGCGGTTATCTTGTTGTCCGCAAGGACGGTGAGATTGTATGCTATCATTTCTACAATCAGAATGATGTAGAGGACTACCTCTATAACAACACACGATTTGAAAGAGCAAGTAGAACACGGTATGGATTCGGCAAGCTGTATCGTGGGGAGGATGGTCTTGTCTATATGAAGCTTAACTTACAGATTAGATTTAAAAAGTAATTACATATATGCTGCTTACAGTATTTAAGCAGCATATTTTTACTAATTTGATTTATGGCTGACTCTATAGAAGAAAAAATGAAATACCTTTCTAAACAATACGGAATTTTGAATCGTGGAAAAGGTGGCGTGGTATGGGACAAATTAAATTCTGTATTAGAATCATTTTTGTCGGGTAATACACTTGTTGCATATTCAGATTTTTATAATCTGTTTCAAGAAAATATTTCGGAAATGCGTAAATGTACAATACATATTAAAGATGTCTTATTATCTTAATTGTGCAATGCTTTGAGGAAGAAAGTCTATTGCAAATATTGGAGAGTGGTAGCTCGTTAAGATTGGTGCATATTTTATATTGTTGTGAAACCATATCATATTGCCCAATCATAGAAGAAGGTACATTAGCTGCAAGACATGACGTAGGCGCTCCATATTTCTGCGGATTTTCATATAGAGGAAGGGCTTCCAAAACACTTTGAAAAATTTGTCTCGGTGTTTCTTTAGAAACATCTGAAACAATATTTTGAGAACAGGATAGCTCAATTAAATAGTAATAAACAGGTACAAGTGTAGCCATATGAATTTGTTATTTTAATAACTAAAGTTTCCAATACTTGCATATGTCAGAAAATTCACTTACCTTAGTGCTGCAAAAAACTCAAACAAAGAATATCTGACATGTGGCAAAGGTAAACATAAAATCTGATAAGATCACTCCTTTCGGAGGAATTTATTACGCAAGCAAGGCTTTCTATGCACTTTCACTTGACAAAGTCATCAACGGCACTCTTGGTGTTCGCAGTTCTACCTACAACGGCTGCCAGTGGGACGAGAGGTACACCTACCGCTGCATCATAACCAATGACTGGGACAGTGAAGAGAAGTGCGTTATCGAAACGTACAACAAGCGTGGGGCGAGAGAGTGCGACTTCGACCGTCTCAACAATGACTTCGGATGGAAGCATCTGCCATGCTCCTTCTTGAACGAGAACACCATGTACATGATACTGACAGCCTTCTGCATGAAATTCTTCTCGTATTTCATAAGAGCTGTGTCATCCATATTCACCAGCTTATCGCCTACGTCAAGAATCAAGAAGTTTGTATTCCACTTTACCACCATATGCGCCAAATGGACAAGGACGGCAAGAAGCTGGTGGCTGAATTTGTATACCAGAATGCCGTATGACAAACTTTCTTTTGGATAGATTCATATTTTTTCGAGGCTTTTGAATTTCAATCCCCAATGGGGAAAGGGGCGTCGTGTCCTAATTTGAACATCTTTGGATTTTTATCGTGCAGATATGCGTATGCGCACGACAAAAATCCAAAGATTTTACGGGAAACTTTGTCGGCTAATTTAAGGATACCCACTTAAAAAACAGAAATTTATGTGGATATATTTTTTTTATCTTTACATCATTTGGCATATACGCTACAACATCGTCGTAAATTTCGGCTCGAATATGTATAGTTTTTAAACATGACGCTCCAGAAATCCAATTATCTTCAAATTTTATATCTGTTGAATCAATATAAATCTCTGTAGCTTGAATTTCTTCAAAACAATTTCTTTTTATAAGCCTAACATTACCTGGTACAATTTGTTTAGTAATATAGGCATTGTAAGCAAATAATCTTTGGGGAAGCACTTCTACCATCTCGCCTATATTAATTTGCGTGAAACATTTTGTTGGAAAATTTATTTCCGCATCACAAGCATTGTAATTTAAAATCTTCACTCCACTACTCTCAAATGCATTTGCTATAAAATCCACAGAATACGGAATATCTATGGCGGTTAAATTATGACAAGATTTAAAAGCAGCTCTCTCAATTCGTCGTACGTTATTTCCAAGTATCACATCATGTAAATTCTTGCAACAATAGAATGCTTGAATGCCAATATTTTGAATATTTTGCGGTAGGCACACAGATGATAGAGATTCACAAAATGCAAAGAAATTCGATGGAATTTCTTTCATACTATTTGGCAAATTAACCCATATTAGATGTTTGCAAGCCCAAAAGATACCTTTACCAAAATTCGTTACCGAATCAGGTATTGAGACCTTCTCTATTTGGGAATGACTAAAAGCATAATCCTTGATCGTGTTTATTGATTCGGGGATTTTTATTTCCTTTAATGAATCATCTATAATCTGAACCAATGAATGAGTCTTTTCGTCAATCAAAATTCCATTCGTAATTTTATATCTCACCGAGTCAGACCTAATAGATGAACCAACCGTGGGGAATGGAGCGTTCCCAATTTCAGTCAAACCATTAGCTAATACTCCTGATATAGATTTACACCGAGAAAAGGCATGATCTCCAATTTTCTTTAGAGATATTGGAAGTGATGGAATGCTTAATGTTTCACAATTTCCAAAAGCGCAACGTTCAATAATGCTAATATTATTTGACAAACAAATGTCTTTGAGTGATTTACACATATAAAATGAGGTATCAGCAATTAAGGTTACAGCTTTAGGGATATTAACGGCTTCCAACCTTTCACATCCCATAAAAGCAGATTTACCTATTACCGATAAAGATTCGGGTAATATAACCTTTCTCAACTCTCTACAATTTTGAAAAGCGGAAGCCTCAATGGATTGAATTCCATCGCCTATGATAACCTTTGTAATATGATTATCGATGCATTTTACGATACTTCGTTTTCGCAAGTCAATTAGTAAAGTCCCCCTAATTTCATAAAAAGGACTTTCGTTGGTATATGTACAATTGCATTGAAGTCCATTCAATCCTATAAAGATTACCGAAGATGGTATTGTAACGTTTTTACATTTTGAATCATATCGACTTAAATTATGAATGCCTTTAGGGGTGAACGCATTCTCGCAAATCACTTCTGTTCCTTCTTTAATACAATAATCTTTAGATCTACAATCACCAGCATCAATTAGACGTTTTCCGTCTATACTATATACTACACCAAATTCATCTCTGATTGTCGTATCTTTATTGTATATACCCGCTAGAGATTCATCTGACGGTAGAATTTTAGACATTTTTTCAAGTTGCTTGAAATCAAACTCAATATTAAAAATGTGATCTATGTAGAAACCATTTTTATCATCGAGCGATATCACTTCATCTTCAATTTTAGGATTTTCACCAAATATCGGTCTAATACCAAAGAGACATTTACCAGCTGTTGCTCCATTCCACACAGACACATTAGGGGTTTGCTTATGTGAAATCCGCAAGTCTTTAGCATTATAACCTTTACCAAATCTAGTATATGATGGAGAAGATGTCCAATAGGCTGCATAGGTGTATGAACCATTATAAGTATCAGTTTGATTATATGGTAAAAATATACTATTACTGGAGGGCCCCGTAACAAGGTATCCCCTTACTCCATTATTTTCTTGATACTCCCATTTACATTTGTTAATCAGCTCCTCACACTCTTTTTCGGAAGGGACTCTCCATCCCTTCCCGAGTTTATATGTCGCTGCGTCATAATCGGAATTTCCGGTATACTCGCCAACTACATTTACATCAGTTATTTGCTTTGGATGTTCTGCCCCATTATTTCCCCATGTTATTAGCGTACCTATATCATTACTGCAATAAGCCCCTAAATTGAAAGATGCCCATTTTACAGAGAGGCCTAAATCTATTGCGATGGGAATTGCTTTATCACGTTTTGTATCAAGAATTTTCTTTCTTTCGTTCTCTTTTTCCTGCAATTGTTTCTTTCTTTGGATTTCAGGGTCTGCTGAAGGGTTTATTAAATAGTATATTTTTAAAACTCCAGCAGCAATGAAAAGCAACGCAATTGCCACAATCACAATGATTGCCATAATTACTATTCCGTTTAAAGCTCGATTAGCACCACCAGCTACTGCATTAGAGTCATAGTAATCATATTGCGTTTGCCCCCAAGACATTAACGGACTGATTATCTGAATAAAGATAAATATTATTACTTTGTATTTTATCATAACCATAAACCCGTTGGCGGAATTCAGATTAAAGGGTTAACAAGTTAACGAATTGACAAGTATGTACTACTTTGCTCGTTGATAACTCACACTTGTAAAATTTACTCGTATCCGAAATTCCGCCAACGCGTTAATCTTAGAGTTTTATTATTACACCGCAAATGTACAAATAAAACCCTAATTTAGCAACCATTTAATATAAATTGGTAGCCATTTGCCTACAAAAACACCTCCATACCATTTATTTCAAACACGCACACATCTCGAAGCTGCCGGATTTCGTTGCTATCTAGCAGTTTCATGCGACGTGTACCCTTGTAGAAGTCATAGCGGAGAGAGATGCAGCGGTGCCAGCATTGGATTTCACCGCTGCGCGTCCAAAGTTTGAGGTCTACAGGTTCGGGCGATTGGAGCATACGTTTGAGCGTGGTGATATGAATAGCGTGGGGCATTAGTCAAAAGTGTTGTTGTAAACCTGGTTGAAGATATTAAGCAAGCGAGGAACGGTGAAAGGCACCTGCTTGCGAAGCGGTTTCCACTTGAACTTCACATGATTGTTCGCATTAGTGGCATCAGAAAGTTCACTTTCGATGTCAGTAATAAGAATAGAACTGCCCACAGGGAGTTCGGGAGAAATCAAGTAGAGTTTGTGAGACTGCAAAGCCTGCGTAAGATGACGGGCAAAGGAATAGGAAAGCGAGGACGTCTCGCTCTCGTATTCAATCTCCGTATTATCATCGTATGCAGAAGATTGTCCACAACATACGGCAAAACTGCGGTCAAAGGAAACTTTGCGCTTGGTTTGGGCGGTGAGATACAAGGTGTCATTCACATTGAACTCATTCTGAAAGATGAGCGTGAGCGTGGGAACTTCATCGGCCAAGAAGAACGTGAAAGTACGTTTCCCGCGAAAAAGCGTAACAGACAAGAGTTTGCCACTTACCCCTTGGGGCAAGTAACCCAAAAGTTCTTCTTCATTGATGTCCTCGAAACAAAAATCAAACTGCTTGGCAGCAATGGGAGTATCTGATATGGTGAGCGTTTCGGGCATGTCCTTGTCCTCGCGTTGGATCACATACTGCGTGGCACACTGACCCGTTTCACCAGGAAGAACGATGTACTGCAAATCAAGCTGAAAGCCATGCGGCACCAAACGCACCGCGTGCGTGGTGAGAAAATGCGATTGCAGGAACAGCTCGCAGTTCGTCCTTAGCATTTGCAGTTTACAATAAATCAAAGTAAACTCGCCCAAAGTATAATCGATGCGGTCCACCTGCATACGGAAACTGCACGTGGCATACACCAACTGCTTTGCTTCCATGTAGTTCTCAATAATGCTGCGCAAATCATAAATGCTCGCCTTTCCCCCATGGGCATAAAGCGTGGTGGAAAAGATAGGAGACTGACTGCGGTTGAGATAGATAGCCAAATACACGGAACTACCTTGGAAGTCAGACATCTCGAACACATCGGGAATGCTCGAAGTAAAATCGTATGTCTGCGGATTATAGTTGAAATTCATAAGCGTTGAAGAAAAAGCCAGGGAAACGTAATACCCTCGCAATATCGCACAAACCTCGGGGTACGGAAAAGACCGCCCTTTCGGGCGATCCTTTCTTTCAGCTTCAAGCCGTGGCATTGGCTCTCTTGCGTGTAGTGCGCTTGGCGGCAGGCTTCCTCGTGCGCTTGGGTGTGGTGGTAGGAGCGGCAGATGCGGGCTGCATGGGAGCAGGAGCAGAACCCTCGGGGGCGGTGGCGGGCGCCTTGCTTCGTGCAATCTCGTGGCTGACGCGGCAGAGGCAATTATCGGAGATGTTCAGCCCCGTGCGCTTTTTAAGGAGGAAGGCATAGCGCATAGCCTTGTAAGGACTTTTGCAGTAGACGCGAGAAGTATTGTCACCGCTGATTGATACGACCCAGATGTGGGCTGTGGCTTCACTGATTTTACCACTGGTGATGAGGATAAGATTGAGAGCTTTCATTTTCTTGTAAGATTTTAAGTGTGTGAACGATGTGGATTTATTGGAAGAGGTAAACTTCGATGTAAGAGATGTTGATCATGCTGTCAGCAGCAAGATTTTCAGCCATGGCGGTAGCTTCGGCATAGCTGTCAGCCTCGACTTCATATTCGGCATATTCGCCTTCTTCTCCATTAACCACCACCTGATAGATGTCGTGGGGGAAGGAAACTCTGCGCTTGCGATTGAAACCCATTGAAACGAACTCGGAATGTACAGCAGTGTGTGTCATGATAATTTATACTTTTGAAGATTTTTTACTTGAGAAGGGGCATCGGGGTGCTCCCTTGATTTTTACGTGCAATTAAGGGCATGAAGTCATTAGGCTTGGAGGACAAGGGATAGCGCAAAAAATTTTCACCCTTCACGGGCTTGGAAAAAGTGCAGAGGAACGAACATCTTTTTCTGAAAAATTTTTGTGATAAGAGAAACGCGCCCTTGCCGCAAAGCCGCTTCATGCCAACTTTGCACAGGAAAAATAATGGGAGCACCTTGCTGCCCCTTGTAAAAAATGGACAATAGTATAAATATGACACACACTGCCCATTCCGAGTGCGTCAATGGTGTGGAAATCGTAGCAGAGGAGACGACCCCATGACATCTGTCAGGTGGTGATAAACCTGAAGAAGGCATGCCGGATATGTTTGTCGGGGCAAGCTATGCCGGAGCTGCTGCCATCGCCAAAAATCTCTGCTGAATGCATGATGAATATCTCATCGAAACCGACCTCTTCAAATCCACATCGTCACACACATAAAATCTAAGAAAATGAGAGAAAGCGACCATCTTATCCTCATTGCCAGTGGTAAAATCTGAGCAAAAGCCACCCACATCTGGCTCGTATCAATGAGTGGTGACAATACTGCGAATACTGCAAAAGTCCAAGGCTATGCGCTCTGCCTT
>OIZT01000361.1_pt1 | contig 29426 bp, 17 predicted proteins | sample 1588611 | NCBI WGS metagenome assembly OIZT01 (sample SAMN03283278) | human gut metagenome | biome: human-associated habitat; material: feces | host: Homo sapiens | place: Peru | collected 2012
CGCGGAGCTCGAAAAGCGCGGCGGCGCCTTCTACTCCGAGGCGGCGATCGAGCTGCTCGCCGCCCTCCGCTCCGTGCGTCGATGGTCGGCACTCTGCCTCCACGTGGGCTTCGCGCTCGTGCTGGGCGGCTGGGCCTACAACGAATGGGCCGGGCCGGAGGACGGCTATCTGCGCCTCCGGGCGGGACAGACGGGCCGCGTCGCGGAAGAACCGTCCGCAAAGGGCTTCAACCTCTCGGTGCGCGCGTTCACGATCGACCGCTGGTCGGACACGGGTGCCGTGCGGCAGTACACGTGCGAGGCCGAGATCGAGCCGGACGGCGCGCCGCGCGCGCCTGTCACGATTTCCGTCAACCATCCGCTCGTCGCGTGCGGGTGGTGGGTCTACCAGAGTTCCTATGAAGAGTTGACGAATCCACACACGGGCGCGCCGCTCTACTTCACGATCCTCCAGTGCGTGAAGGACGTGGGGCTGCCGTGGGTGGCGGCGGGCGGCCTGTTCGTCCTCGTGGGGGCGCTCGGCTTCGTGTTCATGCGCACGCGCCGCGCCGCGCCGCAGGAGGCGGTCGCGCATCCGGCGGCGACGCCCTGGGGACGGCTTGCGTGGGGGCTCTACGCGCTCGCCTTCGCCGGCACGGTCGCGATGCTCGTCCACCGGGGCCTCGCGACGGGCCATCCGCCGATGCAGAACCTCTACGAGTTCCTGATGTGCGCGGCGGCGCTCCTCCCCGTCCTGACCTTCTTCGCACGGCGCGAACGGCATGCGCTCCTCGTGGACGCGCTGCTGTTGGCGCTCGTGCTGATCCCCGTGGCCTTCGTCATGGACGGCCGCGTACGGCGCCTCATGCCGGCCCTTCAGAGCCCGTTCTTCGTGCCGCACGTGGGGGCCTACGTGCTGGGGTACATCCTGCTCGTGCGCGCGGCACTCGGCACGGGGCGCCGTCTGGCGGCGCTCGGCTTCTTCCTCCTCACCGTCGGGCTCGTCCTGGGGGCGGCCTGGGGGAAGGTCTGCTGGGGGCACTGGTGGCAGTTCGACCCCAAGGAGATGTGGTCGCTCGCGACGTGGTTCGTCTACGCGGCGTACTTCCATCTGCGGCCGCGCCTGTCGCCGCGTGCGGAACGCGCGTGCCTCGTGGCGGGGGCCGTGATGATTCTCCTCACGCTGACTTGGATCAACCTCTCCCGCTTCTTCACGGGGATGCACAGCTATGCGTAGTCTTCTGCTTGTTCTGGTGGCCGTATCGCTGGTCGGTGGCGGGATGGCCGCGCCGCCCGCGAAGGTGCGGAAGGCGCCCGTCGCCGCACGGAAGGCGCCTGTCGCCGCGCGGAAGGGACCGCCGCCGCAGACGGGAAAGCCCGCGCCGAAGGGGGCGGGTCCGCTCGCGCCCTACCGCAGCGCGATCGCGGTTGACGCGGGGACGGGGCGCGTCCTCTTCGCCGACCATGCGGACCGCACGGCGTTTCCGGCGAGCGTGACGAAGCTCATGACCTTCCTGCTCGTCCTGGAGGACATCCAGGCGGGCCGCTACGCCCTCGCCGACCGCGTGGCGGGCAGCGCCTACGCGGCGAAGATGGAGCCGAGCAAGGTGGACCTGCTGCCGGGGCAGACGATGTCGGTGGAGGACCTCCTCTACGCGCTCATGGTCAAGAGCGCGAACGACGGCGCCGTCGCGCTTGCCGCGCATGCGGCCTGGATCCACGGCGGCGGGAAGGGCCCCGTGCCCGCCGCGGCGCCGGTGGAGGACCTCGTGCGGGCGTTCGTCGCGCGGATGAACCGCCGGGCGAAGGCGCTGGGCATGGTTTCGACGCGCTACGAGTCGCCGAACGGCCTCCCGCCGGACCTCAAGGAGGCGCGCGGCTTCGACACGTCCACCGCGCGCGACCTCGCGAAGCTCTGCCGCGCGCTCGTCAAGACCGACGGGGCGCTCCGCTTTACGTCGGCCGCCGCGCGCACCGTGACGGCGGGGAACGGGAAAAAGCTCGCCCTCGCCACCCACAACTACTTCCTGCCCGGCAGTCGCGACACGAAAGGCTACGCGCGCCCCGTCCCGGGCTGCGACGGACTCAAGACCGGCTACACGAGGGCCTCCGGCTCGTCCATCGCCCTCACGGCGGCGCGCAACGGCCGGCGCGTCGTCGTCGTCATCCTCGGGAGCGCGGGCCGCCACGAACGCGAGGCCGCCGCAAACCGCATCTTCCGAGACGCCCTCGACGCCGTTTCCGTCTGGTGAACGCCCCTGCACGTGGAGTGAAATCACGGGCTCACGCATACGCGAAATGTGGTAAACTATCCAGCGCTTTTTCCGGGTGCCCTCCGCGCGTGCGGACGGCTGAGATGAAACCGGTAAACCTGATCGGGGTCATGCCCGCGTAGGAAAGGAATGCGATGAAGGATCTGGTGATTGGCGGCCGCACGTTCAAGAGCCGCTTTTTCTTGGGAACGGGGAAGTTCGCCTCGGGCGATCTCCTGAAGGAGGCGCTTGCGGCGAGCGGCACGGAGCTCGTCACGACGGCGCTCACGCGCGTCCACGAGGGCGACGCCGCGCACGACGACATCCTGAAGGTGATCGACCGCTCGAAGGTCGAGGTGATGCTCAACACGTCCGGCGCGCGTACCGCCGCCGAGGCCGTGCGCATCGCGAAGCTCGGCCAGGCCGCCGGGTACAACTGGATCAAGATCGAGGTCCACCCCGACGCCCGCTATTTGCTGCCCGATCCTGTCGAGACGCTCGCGGCCGTCGAGGCGTGCGCGAAGCTCGGCATGGTCGTGCTGCCCTACATCAACGCCGATCCCGTCCTCGCGCGCCACTGCGAGGAGGCGGGGGCGGCGGCGGTGATGCCGCTTGGGTCGCCCATCGGCTCGAATCGCGGCATCCGCACGCGCGACATGATCGAGATCATCGTCGAGCAGAGCCACGTGCCCGTCGTCGTGGACGCGGGCATCGGCCTCCCCTCGCACGCGGCGGAGGCGATCGAACTCGGCGCGGACGCGGTGCTGGCCAACACGGCGGTCGCGGCGGCGGACGATCCCGTCGCGATGGCGCGCGCGTTCGGCCTCGCCGTCCAGGCCGCCGAGCTTGCGCTCCGGGCCGGTCCGCCGTCCGCCCGCGCGACGGCTTCGGCGACGTCGCCGATGGACATCTTCAAGTAAGACCCTCTTCCGTTTCCCCATGTTTCCCCTTCTGAAGTATTCCGAAGACGAGGTCAACGCCTACTACGCGAAGGTGACGCCCGCGATGGTGCAGGCGTCGCTCGCGAAGGACCGGCACGACTGGTTTGACCTCCTGAACCTCCTCTCCCCCGCCGCCTATCCGTTCATGGACGCGATGCGGAAGAAGGCGCGTCTCGCCCGCATCAAGTACTACGGCAAGACGGTGAGCGTCTACGCGCCGCTCTACATCGGCAACACGTGCATCAACTCCTGCCGCTACTGCGACTTCCGTGTCCAGCACAAGGGCACCGTGCGCCGCAACCTGACACTCGACGAGATCCGCCGGGAGGCCGAGGCGATCCGCGCGACGGGCATCGACAGCCTGCTCGTCGTCGCGGGCGAGGATCCGCGCGTCAACACGGTGGAGCGCTTCTGCGAGGTGGGGCGGCTTCTCAAGAAGATGTTCTCGAACCTCTCCCTCGAAGTCGCGCCGCAGAGCGAGGAGGGCTACCGGGCGATGTTCGAGGCGGGCTACGAATCGCTCACCTGCTTCCAGGAGACGTACGATCCCGAGCGGTACCGCTATTTCCATCCCGCCGGACCGAAGGCCAGCTACGAATGGCGGCTCTGGACGCAGCTGCGCGCCGGCCGGGCGGGTTTCCGCACGCTCGGCTGCGCGTTCCTGCTCGGTCTCTCGCCGTGGCGCCCCGAGGCGGCGTCGCTCGGCGCGCACGCCTTCTACCTGATGAAGGAGTGCTATGAATCGAAGGTGCAGTTCGCCTTTCCGCGCTTCTGCCGCGTGGAAGGGGGCTTCGTGCCGCCGTGCGAGGTGTCGGAGCAGGATGTCGACGTGATGATGCTCGCCTTCCGCATCGTCTTTCCGCAGTGCTGCATGACGGTTTCGACGCGCGAGGCGCCGGCGTTCCGCGACTACATCGTGCAGGTGGCGGCGGACAACATGAGCGCCGGTTCGCGCGTGACGCCCGGCGGCTACGCCGTCCTCGAACAGGAGCACAAGGCGGATGTCGCGCAGTTCACGCTCACCGACCGGCGCCGTCCGCAGGAGGTCTACGACGCCATCCGGGCGAACGGACAGGAAGTCGTCTTCAAGAACTGGGACAACCGCATCTAGCGATTCATGGACGCCGCCCTCGAACAGATTCTCGCCCGCGCACAGGCGCGTCCGCGCAACCTCTCCGTGGACGACCTGACGCGCCTTGTCTCGCTGGAGGATCCCGCCGAACGGCGTGCCGTCTATGCGGCCGCCTACGCGCAGAAGTGCCGCGTCGCGGGGACGCGCGTCTCGATGCGCGGCCTCGTCGAGATCGGCAACGTCTGCGCAAAGGACTGTCTCTACTGCGGCATCCGCCGTTCGAACGCGACCCTCGACCGCTATCGCCTCTCCGTCGCGGACATCCTGCGCATGGCCGAAGTCGTTGCGCGGGCGGGCTACGCCTCCCTCGTCCTCCAGGGCGGCGAGATCGAGGGCGAGGCGAACACGGCCTTCATCGAGGACTGCCTGCGCGCCATCGCGCACCTCAACCTCGGTGTGACGCTTTCGCTTGGCGAGCAGGAGGAAGACGTCTACCGGCGCTGGCGCGCGGTGGGCGCGGCGCGCTATCTGCTGCGCATCGAAACGTCGTCGCCGGAACTCTATGCGCGCCTCCATCCGGCGGACCACAGCTGGACGCGCCGCGTCCAGTGCCTTGTGGCCCTGCGACGCTGCGGCTACCAGGTCGGGACGGGCGTCATGTGCGCGCTGCCCGGCCAGACGATGGCGGACCTTGCGCGCGACATCGTCTTCTTCGGCGACATGGACGTGGACATGATCGGCATGGGCCCGTACATCCCCCACCCCGAGACGCCCCTCGCCGCCGAACCCCAGCCGTGGGACGACGAAGGCCGTCTGCGCCTCGGCCTCAACATGATCGCCGCGACGCGCCTCTACCTGCACGACGTCAACATCGCCGCCACGACCGCCCTCCAGGCCCTCGCCCCCGACGGCCGCGAGCAGGGGATCCTCGCCGGCGCGAACGTCATGATGCCGAACGTGACGGATACCGTCTACCGCCGCCGCTATCAGCTTTACGCGGGCAAGCCCTGCCTCGACGAGAACGCGCAGCAGTGCCGGGGCTGCCTCGAACGCCGCCTCGCGGCGATCGGCGAGCGCATCAACTACGGCGCGCGCGGCGACAGCGCGCACTTCGCGGCACGCACGCGGGCGTGAGGCCGTCCGCCCCTATCCTTCATTCATCCACCATTCAGACTGGCCACAAGGAGAAGACAGATGACGCAGTTGGAAGCCGCCCGGAAGGGCATCGTGACCGAGGCGATGAAGATCGTCGCGGCGGACGAGGGGCTGGACGCGGAGGCCGTGCGCGCCGCCGTCGCGACGGGCGAGGCGGTGATTCCGCTCAACATCCACCACGCGAACTGCCACCCCGTCGGCGTGGGGCGGATGTTCACGACGAAGATCAACGCGAACCTCGGCCGCAGCGTGACGCACTCGGGGAAGGGGGACGAACTCGAAAAGCTCAGGATCGCGCTCGACGCGGGCGCTGACTTCGTGATGGATCTCTCCGTCGGCTCGGATGATCTCAAGGCAATCCGCCAGGGTATGCTCGATGCGAGCCCGAAACCGCTCGGCACGGTGCCCGTCTACGAGACGATCTCGCGCCTCGAAGGCGACATCCCGCAGATGGATCCGTCCTTCCTCCTCGACGTCATCCGCGCACAGGCCGAGCAGGGTGTCGACTTCATGACGCTTCACGCAGGACTTCTCCTCAGGCACATCCCGCCCGCGATGAAGCGCGTCATGGACATCGTCTCGCGCGGCGGCGCGATCATGGCTGAGTGGATGATGGAGCATCAGGTCGAAAATCCGCTCTATACGCACTGGGACGAGGTGCTGGACATCCTCGCCGCGCACGATGTCACCGTCTCGCTCGGCGACGGCATGCGCCCCGGCTGTCTTGCGGACGCCTCCGACGCCGCGCAGTTCGGCGAGCTGGACGTCCTCGGCGAGCTCGTCGACCGCTGCCGCGCGCGCGGTGTGCAGGTGATGGTGGAGGGGCCCGGCCATGTTCCGTTCAACCAGATCCAGATGAACATGGAGCGCGAGCAGGAGGTCTGCCGGAAGGCGCCGTTCTACGTCCTCGGCCCCGTGACGACCGACATCGCGCCCGGCTACGACCACATTGTGAGCGCCATTGGCGCGACGGCGGCGGCGACCTACGGCGCCTCGCTCCTCTGCTACGTGACGCCGGCCGAACACCTCGGCCTTCCGGACGGCGAGGAGGTCCATCAGGGCTGCATCGCCTACAAGATCGCCGCGCACGCGGGCGACGTGGCGCGCGGCCTCCCCGGCGCGCGCGACCGCGACGACGCGATGGCCCGCGCCCGGGCGGATTTCGACTGGGACCGCCAGTTCGCGCTTTGCCTCGACCCGGTGCGTGCGAAGGCGCGGTGGCTCAAGACGCGCGCGTTCACGGACGAGGCGCACGGCGACGACCACTGCTCGATGTGCGGCAAGCAGTTCTGCGCCGTCCGCACCTCGCGCCGCATCAAGAAGCTCGCGGAGGGGCTGTCGTGACCGACTTCGGCCTCTACCTCGTGATGACGAACCCAAAGGCCGGGTACGTCGCCTGTGCGGAGGCGGCCGTGAGGGCCGGGGTGAAGATCGTCCAGCTGCGCATGAAGCACTGCCCGCGCGCGGAGGTCGTCGCGACGGGCCACGCCGTGCGCGCCGTGACGCGGGGAACGGGGACGCTCTTCATCGTGAACGACGATCCGTCCATCGCCGTGGAGGTCGCGGCGGACGGCGTCCACGTCGGCCAGGACGACATGCCCGTCGCGGAGGTGCGCGCGCGCTTCCCGTCCCTCGGCCTCGTGGGGCTTTCCACGCACAACCCCGCCCAGGCGCGCGCGGCGATCGCCCAGTCGCCGGACTACATCGGCGTCGGACCCGTCTGGGCGACGCCGACGAAGGACATCCCCGATCCGACGCTCGGCGTCGAGACGGCCGTCCAGATGGCCCGGTCTGTCCCGTTCCCCGCCGTCTGCATCGGCGGCGTCGACGCGGAACGCCTGCCGGAACTCCTGCGCGCGGGCGCGCGGAACTTCTCCGTCGTACGTGCCGTGTGTGCCGCAGACGATCCCTACACCGCCATCGTCCACCTCCAGCAGGTTGAACGGACGGCGCGAACAACCTAAGGCGATGTAGACGAGACAGCGGATAATACCGCGACACACCGAGAAGGCGTAGCCTCGTGAACGCCGAGAAGGCGTGGCCTCGTGACGCCGAGAGGACGTGGCCTCGTGACGCCGAGAGGACGTAGCCTCGTGAACGCCGAGAGGACGTGGCCTCGTGACGCCGAGAGGACGTGGCCTATAGAGTCAAGAAATCTAGCGAGAGAAATCTGGCGAAGAGAATGGAAGCGCGGGGCGGGAGGGAGAGAATCCCTCCCGCCCTGCTGTATTTTGGTTGAGGTTTGCGGTGAGATTATCTTACGCATAAAAATCTCATTGCGTCGTGTCCCGGCATCTGGTAGACTGTGTGGCATGGAACGGACGGGACAGAGGCCCTTCGGCGCGACGTGGGCGGGAGGCGTCGGCGAGGGGACGTGGACGACGGGCGTCGGCGAGGGGACGTGGGCGACGGACGGCGGCGCGCGGTTGCGCCTGCGGGATGTTCCGCGTGCCGTCGCGGGGGCCGTGCGCGCGGACTTCGCCGCATGGGTCGAGCGCAACTTCTTCAACGCGCGCGCCGGGCGGATTGGAAACGTCTCCTATGCGCGCGCGGGCGAACTGGACGACGCCGTTCCGGAGTCCGGCCCGCGCGGGGGGCGCCGGGAAGCCCGCCGGCTCTGGTACATGGAGGCCTACGACCGTGCCCTTGTCGACCACACGGAACCCCTGAACGACGGGGAGGCGGATTTCCTCCTCCACCATCCGCACATCGCCCTCCAGCTTGCGCTCGGCGTCACCGACCTGCGCGGCCTCCGCTGCCTGCGGCGCGGGCTCGCCCATGAGGTCGACCGCCTCCAGCGCCGGGCCTGCCGATCCCGCTACTACGCGCGCGACAACGCCCGCCGCCGGGCCCTCGCGGCGGAACGCCGTGCCGTCACGCGCCGTACGACCGTGAACGCCTGCCCGGCGCCGGGGGCCCTGCGCGCCGCCTTCGCCGCGCGCGGGGCGTCGCCGGAGGCGAAGGTCCGCCTCGGGGGACTTCTCGAAGACCTCGAATGCCATGTGGACAACTGCCTCCGCATCGGTCCGTGCGGCGAGATCCTGGGGCGCAACGGCGGCGTCAAGGCGTGGTTGCGCGAAAACACGCCCGAACTCTTCGGTCGGTACAAGACGCTCATGCGGTACAAGTCCCTTGCGCGGCGTCTCCGCCAGGCGGTGGACGTCCGAGATCCCGTTCCCGTGGACACGCTGCTGCCGTCCCTCCGTGCCGAAGGGCCGGACGGTTCGCCCGCCCCCTCCGATCCCCCCTCCGGCCGCCCCTGCGCCCCGGTGCCCGCCGTGCCCGGCGGGAGGCCGCGCACGGCCGGGAAGATGCGCCGCGCCGGCCGGCCGGGAGCCGTGCGCGGACTGGTTCCAGGGAGGGCACGGCAAAGGGCCGCGAAGATTCTCCGTGGGTGCCCCAACACGTTCGCCGCGCTCTTCCGCGCCGTGGATGCCGCGTTGGAGTGATCTCGGCGCGCGCGGTCGTGCGTCGCGTTCGCTGGAAGGGGCCCGCGGAAGGGGGGAGTCTGCCGCTCCGGCACGTCGGCGTATCGGTTTCGGGCCGTCAAGCACGACGGGAGCTGCGCCTTGCCCTAAACACGTGGATGGAAACCCTGCCTGATGCGTCCTGTCCGATGGGGGCGTGTCGTTTTCGCCCCTGAACTTGCCACCGAATCACGAACGGGAGCAGGGGAGGACGCGATTCCGTTAGAGGCGGATGAGATTTTTGTGCGTAAGATAATGATGGATCTGAAGAATCGCGTAAAATCCAATCATCGTGTCCGTGGCGGGATTGTGTGCATGGATGGGTGATGGTGGATGGGGGATGAAGGATGGGAATGGTGGAAAAGAACATGCCACCCTGGTTGGCGTGACCAGGGTGGCACTTGTGGGGTGAAACGTGGAAGGAATGGGCGGGAAATGGACCTCAGAGTGGGAGGGATTTGCCGCCGGCGAGGGCGCGGACGACAAGGGATGCCCCCGTTGCACAGTCACCGACCGCGAAGATGTTCCGTTCTGGGGCCGAGACGAGGGCCGTGCGGGGCGTGAGCGCGAGGCCCAGTTGGGCGAGGATGGGGTTATCCTTCTGGACGCCCGTGAAACCCATCGCGAGAAGGACCAGATCGGCTTCGATGACTTCCTGCGTGCCGGGGACGGACGCGAACGTGAGCGGCTTGCCGTTCGGCGCGAACGTCCACTTGACCGTTTCGACCTCCACGCCGGTGACCGCGCCGTCCGTACCGAGGAAGCGGAGCGAATTGAGGTTCCAGCGCCGCGTACATCCCTCATGGTGGCTGGAACTCGTGCGGAGCAGGTAGGGCCAGAGCGGCCACGGCGTGGAAGGGCTGCGCATGTCCGGGGGACGGGGCATGATCTCGATCTGCGTGACCTTCCGGGCTCCTTGGCGGATTGCCGTGCCGACGCAGTCGGAGCCCGTGTCGCCGCCGCCGATCACGAGCACGCGCTTGCCGTGGGCGTTGAGCGTGGGGGGCGTGGACACAACCTCTCCCGTCACGAGACGGTTCTGGTGGGAGAGGTATTCAAGCGCGAGGTGGATGCCGTCCTGGTCGCGTCCGGGAATGTTCAGGTCGCGCGCCGCAGGGGTGCCGATCGCGAGGACAAGGGCGTCGTGCGCGCGTCGGAGGTAGGTGGCGGAGATGTCCGTACCGACCTCGACGCCCGTCACAAACACGATGCCCTCGGCTTCGAGAAGGGCGCGGCGGCGCGCGATGAGGGCCTTGTCGAGCTTGAAGCAGGGGATGCCGTAGCGGAGGAGTCCGCCGATATTGGCGTTTTTCTCATAAACCGTTACCTTCCAACCCTTGCGACGGAGCGTGACGGCGGCGGAAAGCCCCGCAGGACCCGCGCCGACGACGGCGACGGACTTCCCGTTCTCGTTCGCAGGCGGACGCGGCTTGACCCAGCCGTTCGCGAAAGCGGTCTCGATGATGTGCTTTTCCGACTGGCGGATCATCACGGATTCCTCGTCGAGCTGGTGGACGCAGCTCGCCTCGCAGAGGGCGGGGCAGACGCGGGCGGTGAACTCCGGGAAGTCGGAATGCCGGCTCAGAAGTTCGTAGGCGCGATGGTCGTCGCCGTCCGCGACGGCGCGGTTCTGGTCGGGGACGAGATTGCCGAGCGGGCAACCGTAGGCATGGCAGAAGGGCTGCCCGCAGTTCATGCAGCGCGAGACCTGCTGGCGGATGTCGTCCGCCGGTAGGCGGCGTTCGACTTCCCGGAAGTCGTGGCGACGTTCGTCCACGTCGCGGTAGATGTCGTGAATGCGGCTCATGGGAGATTGGTTAAGTGGTTAAGTGATTAAGTAGTTAAGTGGTTAAGTAGTTAAGTAGTTAAGTGGTTAAGTGATTAAGTAGTTAAGTGGTTAAGTTAAGGCGAAGCGACTGAATCCTAACTTGCGCTTCGGACGGGGATGACGGCGACGAACTTCGGGCGGACGTTCTCCCAGTCGGCGCGGAGGCGTTTCGCCTTGGCGGAGTCGGTGCGGGCGATGTGTTCGTCCATGAGGGCGAGCAGGTCGGCCTCGTCGGGTGAGCCGGCCTCGACGGGCATGAGGTCGATCGAGTCGAGGTTCGCGTTGAGGTCGAGCGTGCCGTCCTCGTCGTAGACGTAGGCGACGCCACCTGTCATGCCTGCGGCGAAATTGACGCCGGTGGGGCCGAGTACGAGTACCTTGCCGCCAGTCATGTATTCGCAGCCGTGGTCGCCGATCCCCTCCGCGACGAGCGTGACACCCGAGTTGCGGATGCCGAAGCGCTCGCCGGCCTGTCCGTTGACGAAGACCTTGCCGGAGGTGCCGCCGTAGGCGAGGACGTTGCCGGCGACGACGTTCTCCTCGGCGGCGCCCGTGAAGCCGGGCTCGGGGGCAATCGTGATGATGCCGCCGGAGAGGCCCTTGCCGACGTAGTCGTTCGCGGCGCCCCGCAGGTTGAAGGTCACGCCGTGGGCGAGGAACGCGCCGAAGGACTGTCCGCCGACGCCTGTGAAATTCACGGTGAGCGTGCCGTCGGGAAGGCCCTTCTCGCCCCACTTCGCGGCGACCTCGCCCGAAAGCTCGGTGCCGACGGTACGGTTCACGTTCGCGACGGTGCGGTCGATCTCCATCAGCCGTCCGGCCGCGAGAGCGTCCTTCAGCGCGGGGAGGAGTTCCACGCGGTCGTAGTTTTCAAGCGGTCGCGCGGGAATCTGCGGGTTGAAGCGCACGTCGGCGCCCGCCTCGCGGTGGAAGACCGGGGCAAAGTCGAAGCGGGGATCCGTCCCCGCGAGCAGATCGGCGCGGCCGACGGCCTCGTCGAGCGAACGAAGGCCGAGGGCGGCGAGCTGTTCGCGGACCTCCTGTGCGAGAAAGCGGAAGTAGGTCTGGAGGTGTTCGATCTTTCCGGCGAAGTGCTTGCGCAACGCCTCGTCCTGCGTCGCGATGCCGACGGGGCAGGTGTTGAGGTTGCAGTTGCGGCACTGGACGCAGCCGAGCGCGACGAGCATCGTGGTACCGAAGCCGAACTCCTCTGCGCCGAGAAGGGCGCCGATCACGATGTCGCGGCCGGTGCGGAGCTGTCCGTCGACCTGCAGCTTGACGCGCCCGCGCAGTCCGTTCTTGATGAGCGTCTGCTGCGCCTCGGCGAGGCCGAGTTCCCAGGGGAGGCCGGCGTGCTTCATCGAGGTGAGCGGCGCGGCGCCGGTTCCGCCGTCGAAGCCGGAGATGAGGACGACATCCGCATGCGCCTTCGCGACGCCGGCGGCGATCGTGCCGACGCCCGCCTCGGAGACGAGCTTCACCGAGACGCGCGCCTGCGGGTTCGCGCACTTGAGGTCGTAGATGAGCTGGGCGAGGTCCTCGATGGAGTAGATGTCGTGGTGCGGCGGCGGGGAGATGAGCGTCGTTCCGGGCTTCGCGTGGCGGAGCTTGCCGACGAAGGCGTCCACCTTGTGCGCGGGGAGCTGGCCGCCTTCTCCGGGCTTTGCGCCCTGGGCGAGCTTGATCTGGAGGTCTTTCGCGTGGCGGAGGTAGTTGATCGTCACGCCGAAGCGGCCGGAGGCGACCTGCTTGATGCCGCAGTTCTTGTCCGTGTCGAAGCGCTCGACGTTTTCGCCGCCCTCGCCGCAGTTGGACATGGTGCCGAGTCCGTTCAGCGCCTGGGCGATGGTCTCGTGCGCCTCGGGGGAGAGGGAGCCGAGAGACATCGCGCCGCCCACGAAGTGCTTCACGATGGACGCGACGGGTTCGACCTCGTCGAGCGGAATGGGTTGGGTGGGCTTGAAGGCGAACTGCGAGCGGAGGGTGATGGCGGTCCGCTTCGGGTCGTCGATTTCGTCCGTGTACTTCCGGAAGAGGGCGAAGTCGTTCGCGCGCACGGCGAGGCGGAAGTCCGCGAGGCCCCGGGGCGTCCAGAGGTGTCGTTCTCCTTCGGTGCGCACGCGGTATTCGCCGCCGGGGGGAAGGGTGGCCTCCAGGGGCGTGACGGCGGCGCGGCGGTTGGCGGCGGCCGCGATTTCGTCGAGCCCGATGCCGCCCACGGGAGAGGCGACGCCGCCGAAGTAGTCGCGCACGACGTCCGCGCCGAGTCCGACGGCCTCGAAGATCTGCGCGCTGCGGTAGGAGCGCAGGGTCGAGATGCCCATCTTCGACATGATCTTCAGGAGGCCCTTGTCGACGGCGGTCACGTAGTTCGAGGCGGCCGTGACGAGATCGCCGTCCTTCGCGCACGCGCTGACGGTGGCGAGCGCGAGGTAGGGGTTGACGGCCGTCGCGCCGAAGCCGAGCAGGAGGGCATAGTGCATGATCTCGCGCACTTCGCCGGACTGGACGATGAGGCCGACGGAGGGGCGCCTGCCCGCCTTCACGAGTGCGCGGTTCACGGCGGCGGTCGCGAGGAGGGAGGGAATGGGAACGGTGCCCGCGCCACGGAGGGACGGATGGTCCGAGAGGATGATGATCCGATGTCCGTTCTCCACCGCCTCCAGGGCCGTTGCGCAGATCTGGTCGAGCGCGACGCGGAGGGCGCGTCCGTCGCCGCCGCGCGGGAAGACGAGGGGGATGCGGAGGGAGGCGAAGCCGTGGTCCTCGACCGTGGCGAGGCGCGCGAGCTCGTCGTCGGTCAGCACGGGGCGGCGCAGCTTGATGAGGTGCGCGTGCGCGGGCGTTTCGGCGAGGATGTTCCCGACGTTGCCGATGTAGGTCATGAGGGACATCACGAGCTCTTCGCGGATCGGGTCGATCGGCGGGTTCGTGACCTGCGCGAACAGCTGCTTGAAGTAGTCGAAGAGGAGGCGCGGCTTCCGGGAAAGAACCGCGAGCGCGGCGTCGTTGCCCATTGCCCCGACGGGTTCGTGCCCCGTCTCGGCCATCGGCTTCAGGATGAGGTTGAGGTCTTCGAGCGTGTAGCCGAAGAGGGTTTGCTCGTTGACGAGATCCTGGGTGACGCGCGAGGGGACGATCTCGGTGAAGAGCCCCTGGATGGAGATGCGGTTCTGCTCGACCCAGCGGCGGTAGGGGCGGCGGCGCGCGTAGAAGGTCTTGAGTTCGGTGTCTTCGAGAAGGCGGTGCTTCGCGAGATCGAGCCAGAGCATCGCGCCCGGCTTGAGACGGCCCTGGCGGGCGATGTCCGGGGCGGGGATGTCGAGGACGCCGGCCTCGGAGGCGAGGACGAAAAGGCCCTGCTTGGTGAGCGTCCAGCGCGCGGGGCGGAGGCCGTTGCGGTCGAGTGTCGCGCCCACGCCCGTGCCGTCCGTGAACGCGACGGCGGCGGGACCGTCCCACGGCTCCATGAGCGCGGAGTGGTACTCGTAGAAGGCGCGCACGTCATGGCCCATGTGGTACTTCGCGCCCCAGGCCTGGGGGAGGAGCATGAGCATCGCGTGGGGGGCGTCGCGCCCGGCGGCGACGAGCAGCTCGAACATGTTGTCGAGCGAGGCGGAGTCGGACTGGCCGGGCTTCACGAGCGGGAGGAGCTTCTTGAGGTCGTCGCCGAAGAGGGGCGAGGCGAGCGACGCCTCGCGCGCGGCGAGCGCGTTGAGGTTACCCTTGAGCGCGTTGATTTCGCCGTTGTGGGCAAGGGCGCGGAAGGGGTGGGCGAGCGGCCAGCTCGGAAAGGTGTTCGTGGAGTAGCGTTGGTGGACGATCGCGAATGGGGAGACGAAGTCGGGATCGGAGAGGTCCTTGTAGAACTTCTCGATCTGCGTGGCGAGGAGGAGGCCCTTGTAGACGATCGTCTTCGTGGAGCAGGAGCAGAGGTAGACATCGTGCGTCCGCTGCTCGATCTGGCGGCGGATGACGTAGAGGCGGCGCTCGAATTCGACGGAAGCGAGGCCGTCGGCGCCGCCGATGAAGAGTTCGCGGATCCTCGGAAGGACGCGGCGGGCATCGTCGCCGATTGCATTCGGATCGACGGGGACATCACGCCAGGCGAGAACCCTTCCGCCCTCGGCGTGGACGACGGATTCAAGGACGTCCTCCTCACCGACGCCGCCGAAAACCATCGCGACACCGTACTGTCCAGCAGGGGGAAGCCCGGGGACGACCTTGCGGAAGAACGGGTCGGGGATGCGCAGAAGAAGCCCGGCACCATCGCCCGTGCGCGGGTCGTTACCCGTCGCGCCGCGGTGCATAAGGCGTTTGAGCACGGTGAGGCCGGCTTCGACGATGGCGTGCGAAGGGAGGTTGTCAAGGCTCGCGACGAGTCCGACTCCGCAGGCGTCGTGTTCATATTCAGGGCGGTACAGCCCCCGCTGTCGATCTTCTGTCTCGTTCATGGTCATGTTCCTTCAAGATGTTGTATAGCAGATTCCATGCCAATTGATGCGGCGTTGTTGACCTGCTACAAGGAGGGTGGGGCAGAGTGGGAGGGACGTAATTCATTGTGATCCGGCCACCATGCCCGTGTTGGGGTCTCGTAGGGGCCCGGACGCAAAGAATTGCGTCCTTTCCGAGTTGATTTGTATCTTCCGTTGATTCATGATGGTCCATGATACCGGTTTGTGTTTTACGTAATATGTAATTTAGTTTGAGGTGACGTTACGCATCTTGGTACGATGATCGGCTGTCAGCGGCCTCGCCAGCGGAAATCACGCCGTTGCCGTACGTTGTAAAGAAGTAAAATGAGAGAAGAAAATTCAGATTGCCTTTCCCGATGGGGAGGTGTATACTGTTGGGGAAATTTCCGCGTAAGAAGGTTCTTTTGCTGGCATGCGTGCGGGAGTTGACAGACAGCTTGCGTGGTGGCGGGTATCATCTGCCATCATCATTGAGGGTTCTGCCGCACCCGAGATCAAGAAAGTCGGTATGTCCTCGGGGCCACACAATACCCCCCCCCTAATGTGGCCCCGAGGACGCTTTCTTGCAGGGTTAAGTCGCCGCTATGCGGCTTTCAGTTGCGCTTCGCGTCGGCATTTCAAACCGCGGAGCGGTGATGTCTACATTCAACCATTTCAAGCCGCGCAGTGGCGATTTATGCTATACTCGTTTTCGATAATTCAAAACCAGAAAGGATGATGGATCATGAAGAAGATTGCGGCTGGGGTGGCGATGGCAGCGGCGTGCGTGTGCGGCGCGGCGCAGAAGGAGACGATTCTCGTGGCGGCGGATCCGTTCGCCGTCGGGCTCAGGACGGCCGTTGTCCAGCACCTTGAGAAGCGCGGCTTCGCCGTGAAGGACCTCGGCGCGACGGATGCGAACAAGGAGAAGCCCTACTTCGAGAGCGCGGTGGACGTCTGCAAGGCGCTGCAGCGCGGCGAGGCGAAGCGCGCGTTCCTCTTCTGCGGCACGGGCATGGGCATGAGCCTGATCGCCAACCGCTTCAAGGGCGTGCGCGCCGCCGCCGTCGAGAGCGTCTTCGCCGCGAAGATGTGCCGCACGATCAACGACGCGAACGTGCTCTGCATGGGCCAGATGATCTGGGGCGACATGATGGCCGTCGCCGCCGCGGACGCCTTTCTCGACACGAAGTTCACCGAGGGCCTTGAGGGCCTTGCGCCGTTCCTGCACGAGGCGGCGAAGAAGGTCGAGGCCATCGACGGCCGCTAGGCCGCAGGACCGCGGTCTGCCGCCCGTTTGCGCCACGCGCGCATGGTGAGCCCCGTCTTCTTCTTGAAGATGCGCTTCAGGAACGAGGGGGCGGAATAGCCGCAGAGGTCGGCGATCGGCTCGATCTGCTGGTGCGGGTTGCGGAGAAGGCGCAGGACCTCGTCGAAGCGGCGTGCGTGGATTTCGTCCAGAATCGAGTGTCCGACGGCTTTCTTGAACCGTTCGGTCGCAAGCCGCCGCGAACAGCCCATGATGGCGATGACATCGCCGGTCGAGAGGCCGTGTTCGCAGGCGTGGCGCCGGATGAACTCAAGCGCGTGCCCGACACGCGGATCGTTTCCGGCGAGGATCTGCGTGCTGCCGCGCCGGACAAGCCGCAACGCGCCGTAGTGCGAGACGGGTGCAGGGCCGTCTCGCCTTCCACCGTTCCGGACGCATGCGATTTCGTCCATCAGAAGACGCGCGAGTTCGTAGCCCGCGCCTTCGAAATCGGGTTCGGCGCTTGTGAGGCCGGGCGTGACGGCCTCGGCATAGGTCTCGTCGTTGTCGATGCCGGCAACGGCGATGTCGTTTGGAATGGAGAGACCGCACGTGGCGGCGGCGGGCCAGATCTCGACGGCGCATCCGTCGTTTGCCGCGAGAATGCCGCAGGGCTTTGGCAGTGCGGCGATGGTTTGGGCGAGCCTTAGGCGGGAGAGGGTGGTCATCGTTCTGCCCTGGCCGGCACAGAGCGCGCGGAAGGTTTCGCACCTCTCATGGTCCCAGAAGTAGTTGCGCCCCGTGCCAAGATAGGCATAGGATGCGCAGTCGAGGTCCAGGAGCGCCTGTCCCGCGAGCCGCGCTTCGGCAGCCGAATCGTGTACGAGGCGGGGGTGTCGGCAGGGAATGGAGGTTGCACGCTGGTCGAGATAGACGGTCGGGAAGCCTTCGAATACGCGGTCGGGGGCAGAACCGTGGGCGAGACCCCGGTCGACGAGGCATCCGATCGGATGCCAGCGCGCGAGGGCCTGGCGGATTTCGCGGGCCGAAGAGTGACCGTCCACAATCTGTAGGAACCAACCGTGTTCGCGTGCGAAGCGATAGGCGCCGCCCAGTTTGAGCAGCCAGCTTTTCCGGATGGTGGACTGGAAGAAGAGAACGATGTCCATGCGCGCATTGTACTACAAATGAAGCCGAAATGCCAAATGCCGCCTGGAAGCCGGGATGTCGGAGATGTCGCCTGTATGTCACTAGCCTGTATGCCACCAGGATGTCGCCGGGATGCCGTTCTTCGCGAGTCAATGGCGTAGGATTCTTGGATTTTATTACGCATAGAAATCTCATTGACGGCGCGGGGCGGGGTTTGCTATCCTCTCCCGCCGGCTGGGACAGCATCGGTTGAAACGGTGTAGCTTGTGCGACGCCGTGTGGCTGGTGCGACGCGGTTGGAATAGGAAATTGACTGGAAAAGGAGGACTGGGCATGGCGAAGAAATGGATGTGGGAGGTCTCGTCGGAGGTACGGGCGAACTTCGCGGCGTGGTTCGAGCACAATTTCCTTGACCAGGGCGCGGGGCGCATCGGCGTGCGCACATACGCGCGTGCGGGCGAGATGGACGATGTCTGCGCGGGGCGGATGCCGGGCGATCGCGCGGTCTGGTACCACGATGCGTACGAGCGCGGGCTCCTCGACCGAACGGAATCGCTGCGGCTCGACGAGTGCGCCTTCCTCCTCCGCAACCCGCTTGTGGGCCTCCAGCTCGCGCTGGGGATCACGGACCTGCGCGGACTGCGCTGCTACCGCCGTGGCCTTGCGTACGAGATCAACCGCCTCCAGCAGCGTGCCTATCGCACCCGCTACTACGCACGCGACAACGCGCGCCGCCGGCGTCTCGCGGCGGAGCGGCGGGCGATCCGCCGCCGCACGACACTCGCGCCCTGCCCGACTCCAGAGGCGTTCCTCGCGGCGTGGGAGGCGCGCAATGCGTCCGACGAGGCGCGCGTCCGTTTCGGGGGGCTTGTCCACGACCTCGAGTGCCATGTCGACAACTGCCTGCGCATTGTGGACGGCGTGATCGTCGGACGCAATGGTGGGATCAAGGCATGGATCGCCGCGAACCTCCCGCAGCTCAGCGGAAAGTACAAGACGATTATGCGATTCAAGGCACTTGCCAAGCGCCTCCGCCAGGCGACGGAGATCCCGGACCCGATTCCGACATCGGCCGTGTTCGACGGACTGCCGCCGAATCCGATCGCGACGGGAAGCCTCTCCTTCGGGGTGGCGAATAAGAATTATTACGCAGTGAAATCTCAGAACGGGGTGGTGCGGATGTCGCCAAAGGATATCCGGCGGCGGCTGGAACGGGCACGGACGATCATGCGGGACGCGCGGCGGGAGGGTTTGGGTGTGCGGCGGGAGAGAACGGACGCGATACGGGAGAAATTGGGCGTTGGAGGAGAGGTCGGCGGAGCAGGGCGCGGGGAGGTCGGCGGAGTGGGGTATGGGGAGGTTGGCGGAGTGGGGCGCGGGGAGGTTGGTGGGACATTCGCCGCGCTGTGGGCGGCGGTCGAGCGGCATCTGGAGTAGGAACGGAGGATCTTCCCAAGAGCGAGTAGGAACCGAGCCCAAGAGTAGGAACCGAGGATGTTTCCGGTGGGATGCACGGGACGGAGTTCTCGTGGAATGCGTAGGAGACTCCGTTACCGGCAGACGGATCCGTTGCCGATAGGGGGATCGTCGTTGGTGGGAGGATCCGTCGCCCTGTGAAACGACATCACACCGGAACAGTGAAACGACATCACACCGGAACAGTGAAACGGACATTACACCGGAACGTCAAGGTCCGTGAATGTGTGACGAAACAAGTTGCCCGATCGGTCATATATTCTTTGCACGATTGTGTCGTTGTTCAGACCGCCTAAATGGTACAATATGCGCCATGAGAACTTGTTTGCTGGCCTTTGGTGCCGTTTTATGTGGTAGCTTCGCGCTCGCCGCCTCCGGGAAAGACCGTTCGGAGGTCAAGGTCGCGAAGTCGTCCATCGTCCTCCCGACGTATGCGCCGGGAGGATATGACAAGACGCCGCTGTTCTATACGGGGCGCGTCTACCAGGGCGCGCAGGGGCGCGTCTATCCGTATCCCATGCAGGATGTCCTTTTCGACGGCAAGGTCGACGAGACGTATACGTACCTGACGCTTGAGAACAAGTGGCTTCAGATGGGGCTTCTGCCCGAACATGGCGGGCATCTTCTCAACTTCACGGATCGCGAGACGGGTTTCGAGGCGTTCTACCGCCAGCACGTCGTCAAGCCCGCGCTCATCGGCATGCTCGGCGCGTGGATCTCGGGCGGCGTGGAGTGGAACTTCCCGCACCACCACCGCGCGACGACGGCAATGCCGATCGACTGGAGGCTCGCGGCGAACGCGGACGGCTCGAAGACGGTCTGGATTGGCGAGACGGAACTGCGTCGCCGCCTGAAGTGGACGATCGGCCTGTCGATGATGCCCGACCGCGCCGTCCTCAGGGCCGACAACGTCTTCATGAACCGCGGTCCGTTCATTGAGTCGATGATCTACTGGGCGAACGTCTCGGTCCACTGCGGCGACGACTACCAGATCATCTTCCCGCCGAGCTGCCATCTTGGCTTCGACCACCACAAGAACTACTGGACGAGCTGGCCGATCGGACCGCGCAAGGAGGAGGTCGAGCTTCTGCCGTCCCAGCGTTCGAAGTACGCAGACGACATTTCGGGCACGATGGACCTCTCGTGGTGGCGCAACTACACGATCGAATCGCGCTCGATCTTCGCGATGGACCCCGACAACGCCTGGCTCGCGGGCATGGACCACAAGCGGAACATGGGCACGGCGCACGTCTCGAACCGCCACCTCACGGTTGGCAAGAAGTTCTTCCTCTGGGGCAACTTCCCCGAGGCGCACGTCTGGGACACGGTGCTGACCGACAGCGACGGGCCGTATCTGGAGCTGATGGTGGGCTGCTGGAGCGACAACCAGCCCGACTACTCGTGGATCGCGCCCTACGAGACGCGCAAGGTCTCGCAGTTCTGGTTCCCCGTGAAGGGCATCGGCGGCGTGAAAAACGTGACGATCGACGGCGCGGTGAACGTCGAGCGGCGCGGCAAGGCGGAACTTCTGGTCGGGTTCCATTCGACGCGCGCGCTGAAGGGCTGCACGGTGCGCGTTCTGAGGGGAGGGCCGCGCTCCGTCGCGGCCGCGGACGGGAGAGAGCCCGTCCCTCCCGTGGTGGTCTTTGAGGAGAAGAACGTCGCCCTCGATCCGAACACGCCGTGGTGCAAGCCGGTCAAGGTCGCGGCTGACGCGAAAGACCAGGAGTTCACGGCGTCGATCGCCGATGCGGACGGCAGGGTCTTCCTCGCCTACACGCCCGTCGGGCCGGACCCCCACGACCCGCTTCCGCCGAAGGTGGAGAACCCGAAGGACCCGAAGACGTACGCCTCGGCCGAACTCGCCTACGAAGTCGGTTTGCGCCTCGACCAGTTCCACAACGGTCTCATCGATCCCGAGCCGTACTACCGCCGTGCGCTGGAAATCGACCCCGACTACACGCGCGCCAACCTTGCGCTCGGCGTCCGTCGCCTCAAGAACGGCGCGTACGCGGAGGCGAGAGCGTATCTCGCGCGGGCCGTCCGCCGCGCGACCCAGAACTTCACGCGCGCCCTCGACGCCGCGCCCGAATACTACCTCGCGCTCTGCGAGAAGGGCCTTGGCAACCTCAAGGCCGCCGAAGACCTCTTCTGGCGCTGCACGTGGCGGCAGAGCTACAAGAAGGAGTCCTACGCCGAGATTGCGCGCCTCGCGCTGCTCAGGGGCGACTTCGCCGAGGCCCTGCTGCGCATCGACGACGCGCTCGCCCTTGGGCAGGACGAGGCGAAGCTCTGGACGCTGAAGGCGATTGCGCTCCGCAAGCTCGGTCGCGCCGCCGAAGCCGCGCCGTGCCTCGACCGGGCGTTCGCGTGTGATCCGCTCGAATACTGGGGCGCGGTCGAGCGGACGGGCGGCATGTCCTTCGCCGAGGCGGAGAAGAACCGCGGCCTCAAGGCGCAGCAGCTCCTCGAATGCGTGGGCGACTACTGGGCGGTCGGCTGTTACGATGAGGTCGTCGCCCTCTGCGGCGCCGCGCTCGCGAAGGCGCGCGCCGAGAAGCCGTATGCGACGGAGGGGGCCTTGCCGCTCGGTGAGACGCTGGCCGCGTGCAACAGCTACCGCGAGCCGATGTTCGCTTTCTTCAAGGCGGCGGCGGAGACGAAGCTGAACCCGGCGGCGAAGCCCGTCCTCGAAAAGGTGGACTGGATCTACTGCTTCCCGAGCCGTCTGGAGGAGCTGGAGGTTCTCCGGTGGGCGGCGGCGAACCTGCCGCCGGATGCGGACACGCAGTATTTCCTCGGCGAGGTCCTCTGGAACATGGACCAGAAGGCCGCCGCGCTCGGCGCGTGGAAGAAGGCGGTCGGGATCGACCCGCGTCATGCGCTCGCGCTCCGCTGCCTCGGCTTCGGCCTGTCGCACCCCGGCACGTACTTCACCAACACGGGCGTCCCCTCGGGCGTCGCAAGCCGCGAGGCGTACGACTGCTACCTCAGGGCGCTCGAAGCCGATCCCGGGAACTTCCGCACCCTCGACGAGGCGGGCAAGCTCGCCGAGAAGCTGAACCTGCCCGCGCCGGAGCGCCTGGCGCTGATGCTGAAGTACCCGGAGGCCTGCGGGAAGTACGACGCGAACATGCTGCGGCTCGCGTACTGCCACAACGCCGTCGGCGACTACGAGAAGGCGCACGCCATCCTCACGACGCGGCGCTTCCACGTGTGGGAGGGCGCGGACGGGCTTCTTGCGCCGTTCGTCGAGGCGTGCATCGGCCTCGGCCGGGCGGCGATGGCGAAGGGCGACTACAAGGCGGCGCTCGGGTATTTCGAGGAGTCGACGACCTATCCCGACAACCTGCAGGCGGGGCGCCCCGGAGATGCGGGCACGGAGCCGAAGAGCCGCTACTTCATGGCGCAGTGCAGGAAGGCGCTCGGCGACGCGGCGGGCTACAGGACCGAGCTGGAGAAGTCCATCAAGGGCTGGATCCACGCGGGCGAGATGGACTACTGGCGGGTCAAGGCCCTGCGGGAACTCGGACGCGATGCCGAGACGGCGCCGCTCATCGCCGAACTGAAACAGGCGATCCGGGAACTTGAAACGCCCCAGCCGACCGTCATCAACGCCTATGCGAAGTTCGCGGGCGACAATTCGGCGATGGAGCGTGCGGCGAAGGCCCGCGAGAAGGCCGGTGCGCTGAAGAGGCTTTTGAAGGAGATTGAATGACGCGCCGGGAGTTCATTGTCGGCATCTACTTCTACGGAGCACAATAATTCCCCAGAACGGTCTCACGCTCACGCGCATCGTGCCATTCATGACGTCCGATCGCCTCGTTCTGCCGTGTGGGTCCGGGAAGGGCGAAGGGAACGATTGTCGTGGTACGATGAGACCGGGAGAGGAAAATCAGAAAGGACCAGCAAGATGAAGTTGAAGGGTTTGTTCCTGGCGTTGTCCGCCGTCGTGGCGGTGAACATGGCCGCGGCGGCCGAACCGATCACGGACGAGGCCGAAGTGAAGGACTATCTCGCGCCGTACAAGCTCGGGCGGCCGATCCTCGCGCCCTCGGGCGAGCCGGGGGCGTTCGACCGCCTCGCGGTGGACCACGCCCGCCTCTTCCGCCACAGGGGCCGCATCTACATGATGTACATCGGCTTCGACGGCGTGGGCTACCAGACCGCGCTTGCATCCACGGCGGACATGCTCCACTGGACGAAGCACGGCGTCGTCTTCGCGCGCGGACAGTCGAAGAACGGCTGGGACATGAACGGACGGGCGATTTCCTGCTTTCTCCAGGAAAACGACCTCTACGGTTCGCGCGAGCTCATCGAGAAGGACGGGAAGTACTGGCTCATGTACCACGCCTATCCCGGAAAGGGGTATGAATCGGGCGGCGCGGCGAATGGCCTCGCGTGGACGACGGACGAGAACCTTCTCGCGTGGCACTGCCTCGACAAGCCGGTCTTCGAGAAGGGGCCCGATCCGTCGTCGTGGGACGGGGCGGGGCTCTACAGCGTGTGGGTCGTGCCGCGCGACGGTACCTACTGGCTCTACTACAACGGCAAGTCCAGCCCGCGCTGGCCCTGGAAGGAGCAGGTCGGCGTCGCGTTCGCCGAGGACGATTCGCTCACGAAATGGCGGCGCTACGGGCGCAACCCCGTCTGCACGGTCGGCCAGGTCGGATGGGACCGGAACTTCACCTGTGGGCAGGGCGTGATGTGGGATGCGCGGCGGTCGCGCTGGATGCGCTACTTCTGCGGCCTCGGCGGCGGGCCGGGCGCGCAGGAGGGCGTCGCCGTCTCGCCGGACGGCCTGAATTGGCGCAGCTACGCGCGGCCGGTCGTGCCGGTCGGCAAGCCCGGCGAGATCGACTCGATCCACGCCCACAAGGGCGCGGCGATCTGGCATGACGGCAAGCTCTGGCTCGTCTACTGCGCGGTGCGTCCGCTGAAGGACGAGGCCGAACGCGCGAAGTTCAAGACGGGGAACTGGAACGAATACCGCTGTCTCACGCTCGCGCGCAGCGTGCCGTTCACGGCCGCGGAAATCGAGAGCCTGAAATGAGGCGCGGACGCGGCGGGGTAGGCTCATGGCGGCGGACGCTCCCCGTGCGCCGCATTTTGGTATACTGTGCGGCATGAAGCAGATTGTCACAGCGACGGCCGCGTTCGGGCGGATGCGGGAGAAGGGCGTCACGTACGTCGACAAGACGGCGTATTTCCACCGGCTTCCGTACCGAGTCTGCCAGACCGGGCGTGCCCCCCTCTAGGCCCGCATTTGCTATACTAGGCGCATCATTCAAGGAGAGAAAGGAACGTGGCGAGATGGCAGGAATGACGTGGAGGATGTGGGGCGGCGCGCTCATGCTGGCGGCGCTGCCCGCCCTGGCGGGTCAGTGGGCGAAGCCGGCGCCGATTCCGCGCGAGAAGGGGCTCTTCCGCTGCCAGATCCACCGTGGCGGCGGCGCGAGGTCGCGTCCCGACAATGCCCTCGAAACCTTCCTCTGGTGCTGGGGGCACGGGATGGCGCCGGAGGCGGACGCCCGCCTCACGAAGGACGGCGTGGCGATTGCGATGCACGACGGGAACTTCCGGCGCATCGGGCGCGGCATCACGCCGGCGTTCGCGGCGAAGGACGTGCGCGAACTCACCTGGGACGAGATCAAGGACGTCGACACGGGCTCCTACCTCGGCCCCGAATACGCCTCCACGCGCGTCGCGACGATGGAGAGCGTCTTCGCCGCGATGAAGGGCCGTCCCGAACGCCTGCTCTACGTGGACGAGAAGGGGGCGCCGCCGGAGCTGATCGCGAAGCTTGCGGACACGTTCGGCGTCATCGGGCAGGTCTACTACTGCTCCTCCAACTGGCGGCTCATCCCGCGCTGGCGCACCCTCGCGCCGCAGGGGCGCTCGATGGTGTGGCTGGGGGCCTGGCCGAAGGACAACTCGCCCGGGGAGACCGCCCGCGCCGAGGCGTACGTCCAGAAGCAGCTCGATGAAATGGCCGCGACCGGGTTCGACGGCATCGACCAGGTGCAGATCCACCTGCGCACGGACCTTTCGAAGCCGGACATCTTCTGCCCCTCCACGCCGTTCATCACGCGCGCCATCGCCCTCCTGCACAAGCACGGCGTCACCGTGAACGGCGTCACCTGGACCGAGGGCGCGAACAAGGCCGTCTACCGCGCCATGTGGAAGCTCGGCTTCGACCACTATACCACCGACTACCCCGAAACGCTCTTCGAGGTCGCGGACGAGATCCGCCAGTGGGAAATCAAGTAAACAGGGAGAATGCACATGGCAACGAAGTGGATGAAGCAGGTGGGCGCGCTCGCGCTCGTGGCGGCGATGCCCGCTCTGGCAGGCGCGGCGGCGACGGGGATTGTCTCGTTCAAGGACGCGAAGAAGATCAAGAGCTGGGATGCCTGGGGCGACCATCTCCAGAAAAAGGCGCCCAAGACGCTCTTCGAGAAGGAGAAGCCCTGCGTCACCTGGAAGAAACTCTGCGCCCTGGAGAGCGGCCTGGAGCCCGCCGGGCAGCTGGAAACGCGCCTCGCTTCGGACATCAAAGGCTCCAAGTGGTCGATCGGCTGCGAGACGATGGACCGCGACTACGCCGACTGGAACGCCTACAAGGACTACCTGCCCTATCTCGGCGCGAAGCGTGGCCGCCTCTTCAGCGGCTGGGCGAAGACGGAGCAAGAGAAGGGCGTCTACGACTTCACCTGGCTCGACCCGCAGGTGCGCGAGATGGCGGCGATGGGCGTGAAGCCCTGGATCTGCCTCTCCTACGGCAACCCCGTGTGGGGCAGCGACTTCCGCCTCGGCATGCGCGTGAAGCAGGTCACGGGGAACCCCGAGGCGTTTGCGGCGTGGCTGCGCTACTGCACGGCGTGCGTGGAACGCTACAAGGACGTGGTGGACGAATGGGAGATCTGGAACGAGCCCTTCCACCAGGGCCCCGAGTACGCCGAGCTCTTCTACCGCACCGCGAAGGCCATCCGCGCCGTGCAGCCGAACGCGAAGTGCTACGTGACGGCGATCAGCTGGACGTGGAAGAAGGGGCAGACGCCCGTCCAGAGCGACTACGGCGTGCTGCTGGAGCGCCTGAAGAAGGAGAACGCCCTCGACCTCGCGAGCCTCTTCATCTACCACCCCTACGAGAACAACCCCGACAGATCGTACGCGAATCTCGCGGAGCCGCTGCGCGCGTTCGTGAAGAGCTATTCGCCCCGCTTCGACATCTTCCAGGGCGAGGTGGGCTGCCCGTCGCAGCTCGAATACGCCCACGCGATCCACAGCGTCGAGTGGACGGAGTACTCCCAGGCGAAGTGGAACCTGCGCCGCACGATCGGCGACGCGGCGCGCGACATCCCGTCGAGCGTCTTCACGTGCGTCGACCTGCAGTACACGTTCATGCTCCAGAGCTTCGGCCTCCTGCGCTGCAATCTCCTCAAGGAGGTCGTCTACCGTCGCCCGAGCTTCTACGCGATGCAGCACGTCTTCTCCTACTTCGACGAGGACGTCCACCCCGTCGGCCTCTCGAAGCAGACCGTGAACGGGAAGGAGCTGACGGTTGCGAAGTTCGAGCGGCAGTCGCAGCCCGTCTACGTGCTGTGGTTCTCGGGAGAGCGTCCGGGCGACACGCTCGCGTACGAGCGCGGCGACGTGGTCTTTGACATGCTCGGGTTCAGGAATGCCGTCTGGGTCGACCTGCTCACGGGCAAGGTCTGCCGTTTCCCCGCGGCGAATATCGTGCGCACGGGCAAGCAGACGGTTGTGAAGGGCCTCCCGCTTTGGGATTCGCCCATTTTGCTCGCGCCCAACAATCAGATTCCGCGCCGCACGGAGTGGGCCGAAATGAAGCCCGCCGAGATCGTCGACGCACTCTATCGCCCCCACCAGGAGATGAGGGGCTGGGTCGGGAAGAAGCTCCCCATCAAGATGGCCGTCACGAACGAGCCGTGGGCGAAGATGGCGACGAAGGACTTCCTGCCGTGCTTCGACAAGTTCGGGCAGTTCAAGTGGCGCGACTGGCCCGGGAAGACCCACAGCGACGCGGAGCTGCAGGCCGCCGTGTCCGCCGAGGAGGCCGACCTCGCCGCGCATCCCGGTCCGGACGACCGCGACCGCTTCGGCGGCTGGACGAAGGGGCCGAAGCAGACGGCGACAGGCCGCTTCTACCCGAAGAAAATTGACGGCAAATGGTGGCTCGTCGATCCAGAAGGCAACCTCTTCTGGAGCTGGGGCGCGGTGCGCGTGACGCCGAGCTCGGCCCTCACGCCCCTCAACGGCAACCCCCGCACGCCGAAGTGCGGGGGCGCGATGCCCGACCGCGACATCCTCTTCACGGATCTGCCGAAGAAGGGCGAGGCGCTCGCGCAGTTCTACGACACCTACGACGCCCTCCTGCTGCCGTTCTACCTGAAGCGCGACGAGACGCGCCGCTTCGACTTCTCCGCCGCGAACCTCTACCGCAAGTACGGCGCGGCGTGGTTCGAGAAGTTCGCCGACTCGTGCCACCGCCGTCTGCGCAGCTGGGGCTGCAACACGATCGCGAACTCCTCCGACCTCCGCATCTGCCTGCAGGACCGCACGCCCTACGCCGAGCGCGTGGAGGTGGCCTCGCGCCCGATCGCCGGCAGCTGGGGCACCTGGGCCAAGTTCCGCGACCCGTTCGACCCGTCCTTCCGCACGGCGACGCTCGCCGCGCTCGCGGAGCACGGGCGCGAGGCGCACGATCCGTGGTGCATCGGCTTCTTCATCGACAACGAGATCCAGTGGGGCGCGAAGCACGAGGACCTGGCGCGCTGGACGCTCTGGAGCCCCGACGACCAGCCCGCGAAGGTCGCGTTCGTGAAGCGCCTCGCGGCGAAGGGGATCGTCTGGGACGGCGACATGGGCAAGGTCCCCGCCGAGGAGCTGCGCGCGTTCACGGACGTGATCGTGGAGGAGTACTTCAAGCGCACGCGCGACGCCGTGAAGGAGTACGACAAGGGCCTCCTCTATCTCGGCTGCCGTTTCGCCGGTTCGGCGCGCCCCTGGGCCGTCAAGGCCTGCGCGCGGTACTGCGACGTGGTGAGCTACAACATCTACACCGGCAGCATCCTGGACTGGCGCCTGCCGGAGAAGCTGGACGCGCCGGTCCTCATCGGCGAGTTCCACTTCGGTGCGCACGACCGGGGCCTCTTCGGCTCGGGCCTCGTCAACGCGGGCAGCCAGGAGGGGCGCGCGGCGGCGCTCAAGGCGTACGTCGCGTCGGCGCTGCGGAACCCGCAGGTCGTGGGCGTACACTGGCACCAGTTCTCCGACCAGGCGACGTCGGGCCGCTTCGACGGCGAATACTTCCAGGTCGGCTGGACGGACATCTGCGACCGCCCCTACCCCGAGACGGTGAAGGCCCTGCGCGAGGTGGGCTATCCGCTCTACGAGACGCGCGCGGCGGCGAAATAAGGCGGAAGGGCGCGTCGTGCAGATGCGAACGGCCTTTTCCCTGTCCCTCTGCGGGCTGGCGCTGTCGCTCGCGGCCCTATCTGGAGCCGCGCCTTGCGGCGCTCGCCCTGCGGACGGCGACCGACTGCTTTGCGGGCGACGGCGGCGACGCGCGCGGCGGGCTTCTCGCTCCGCGCGTCGTTCGTGCCGGGCTCTACCGTGCGCCTCTCCTGCGAGATGCGCGGCGTAGGGCGCGTGGAGGCGGCCGCGTGGGCGCGCGACGCCCAGGGGCGCTCGTGCGGTCGCCACAACGCGGGGAGCCTCTCCCTTGAGAACGGCTGGAAGCCCTTTACGGCCGTCTGGACGATGCCGCGCGAAGCGTCCGCCGGCGACTTCAAGGTCTTTTCGTGGCGCAACGGCGAAGCCGCCTTCGAGGTGCGCGGACTCCGCCTCGTCAACGAGTAGGCAGAAAGTAAAATTCCCCTTTCCCCGCTTGCGCATGTTCTTCGCTTATGGTAGGATGAAGCCATCAAAGGGAGATTGTGTGCATGAGGATGTCAAAAAACATCGTATCGTCCCGTGCCGTCCATGCGGCTTTCTGTGTCCTGTCCACAACCATCCTGTGCGATGGAAGCGTCCCCCTCGCGGACCTTGAGGACGTGCGGGACGTGCTGCGCGCGTCGCAGGCGGGCGCGCCCCCGGCGACGAACGCCGTCTGGCTCGACGCGGGGGTGTTCCCGTGGCCGGCGCGGGGTCCGCTCGCGGCGCTCGCCGCCGAGGCGTACCCGTTCCCAGACCCCGCGCGCATCCACCTCTTCGCCTCGGAGGACGCCGCGACGCGGAACGTCGTGGTCGCCGACGCGGCGGGGGCGCCGCTCGCGTTCCTCCCGGACGGGACGGCGGATCGGGCGCCGTCCCCCGTGGGCGTGCGCCTGACGCTGGATGCGTCCGGGGACGGTCCTGCGTCCGTTCCGGCGGCGGGGC
>OIZT01000372.1_pt1 | contig 28960 bp, 27 predicted proteins | sample 1588611 | NCBI WGS metagenome assembly OIZT01 (sample SAMN03283278) | human gut metagenome | biome: human-associated habitat; material: feces | host: Homo sapiens | place: Peru | collected 2012
TTCCTATGTTGAAGAACCGAGTCAGCGATAGAGATTATCGAATCTGCTTACTGATCAGACTCGGAATTCCTGCATCCTTAATGGCAAGACTTTTAAATCTATCTGATGCAGCAATCTCAAAAAGCAGGAAAACTATGTTGAAAAAACTGTGTGGAAAGGTAGGAAAGCCCAAGGAATTTGATGAGTATGTGCTACATATCCCATAATTTTTGGCATGGTAAAATAAAGATAAAATACTCATAACCTTTTCCTTTTTAGTGTATTTGGTGAATGGTAAAAAATAGGTAAAAATTAAATTAATAATGTTCTTGCGTCTTTCCCTGCAATTTTGTACTTTTGCAGTGGAAATTAAAACAAACAACAACTAAAAAGTTGAGATTATGAAGAAATTACTATTTTTTTTATTGTTATGCGCATTTCCTTTTGTAGCTAACGCTCAAATGGCAAATGCCGATCAGCCTGCAAAAGTTGCTAAAAATGTACAGGTAGATAACTGTCTCATGGAATGTATTTATCATTATACCGTAATAGATAGAGATTTATCTACTCGTCGTGAATATGACCAAATATTGCAAATCGGTGATTCTATTTGCAAGTATGGAGATTATGGAGAATATCGATTGGATTCTGCCATGGCGACCATGCCTGTTGTGACAAATCGAGATTTTGATGTGTTATATCGTAGATATAATCCAGAGTCAGATTTCATACTGCTACATATGAATTCTAATCGTTTGGATTTTTATGGTAGAGTTTGTATCGACCATTTTATTTACCATGAGCCAAAACCACAAATTAATTGGGAACTGTCAGATAGTACAAAAGAAGTATGTGGCTATTTGTGTCACCTTGCCACTTGCGAATTCAGAGGTCGTAAATGGCAAGTTTGGTACTCGGATATTCCATATAGTTTGGGACCTTGGAAGTTGAATGGTTTGCCAGGACTCATCTTGGAGGCTAGGTCTTTGGACAAAGACCATGTTTTCACGGCGATAACCGTGAGAAAGTCGCATGCTCCTATTCTTCGTCAAGAAAGTGACGATTTTAAGACTACACGTGAACGCTTTAATAAGGCACTTCAGACTTATAAGGAAAATCCAATGAAATCTTTGCAGAATACACCTCTGGCTCCTAAAGACATGAATGGAAAGCCTTTGCCAGTTAAAAAGAGAAAGTTATTCTATAATCCTTTGGAAAAGGAATAGCAGCAAGGCAGTTTAATAAAAACAAAAGTTTTAGCATGAGTTTCATCAAGTATATAGGGATGGTAGTCCTTGCATTGCTAATAGCCTTGCCTCTCTCTGCCCAAACCACCCTTTCGGGAATGGTAAGGGACGAGTCGGGCAAAGCTCTTGGCAATGTAATGGTCAGAGCCTACAATCAACATAAGAAGTTGAAGCGTTATACGCAGACGAATAGACAAGGTGAATTCCATCTTGCCACCACCGCCCATGATTCTCTCTCCAGTATCACCTTGTCGCGGTTGAGCTATGAGACGAAGACCATCTTGAGAAAGGACTTTGGAAAGCTCAAGAACATCACCTTGCACGATGAGGCTATCAATATCAAGGAGGTTGTGGTGAGAAGTGTGCCTATCCGCCAGAGCGGCGACACCTTGACTTATGATGTCAATGCCTTCAAGAAAGAAAAGGATAGAAGCATCGAGGATGTACTGAAGCGAATGCCAGGCATCAGCGTGGACAACACGGGAGGCATCTATTACCAAGGTGAGCGCATCAGTAAGTTTTATATCGAAAATATGGACATGCTGTCGGGCAACTATACCTTGGCTACCAAGAATATCCGCCCTGACGACGTGGCTGCGGTGAATGTCTACGAAAACCACCAACCCATAAGAGCCTTGAAGAATGTTGACTTCTCCGACAAGGCTGCGCTCAACCTGAAAATCAGGAATAACCGAAAGCTGAAGCCTATCGGCTATCTTCAGCAAGGACTGGGCTATGATGACCAGACGTTGTGGAAGAGTGATGTCTTCGCCATGCAAATCAACAAAAAAACGCAACAGCTCTTGTCGCTCAAGGCTAATGATACGGGCTTGACTTATAATACGTCGCAGTCTTTCGGACTCGACCAAGTTTCTGATTTCTCATCGTTTACATGGGATGGAATCAGCCTTTCGGCACAAGATATTCCTAGTGTGTCTTTGAGCCGATATGTAGACAACAAGTCGGGCGAAGGCGCGCTCAACTCTCTCTTCAAGCTGAAGGACAAACGAACGCTTACTCTCAATTTGCGCTATGCTGGTGATGACCTGCACTACCAAAACCAGAAAAAATCCAGTATCTTTGTGGACGACAACCAGTATCAAGACTTCTCTGAGAAGGTGCAGGCGGCAGTATATTCTAATTCTTTGATGGGAAAGATAAAACTGGAGAACAATACGGAGAAGGTATATTTCCTGGATGACTTTACCTTCAACTCCAAGTTCTATCACAAGCATTTTGGGCTTGAGGACAACTTTGATGGCGCACAAAAGCAAAAATCAGCCAATTATCAGCTAACCAACCAGTTTAGCTCCATTTACCATATTGGCAAGAAAGTGTTTCAGTTGCAAAGCAATATCAAGTTCTCCAACACTCCTGTCAATCGTCTCCAAGCGGTTCCTACCGACAAGAGTTGGGAGATGTGGCAAAGTCTCAACGAGACTGCCTTCCAGACCGACGAGCATACCTCTTTCGGATGGCAACTCGGCAGACTCGTACAAATGGGCGTCAAGGTAAACTTCGAGTCTTATTACAATAAGATTCGTTTATCCCGACTTCGTTCCGAGGAGAACCTAGCCAACACTTTTCAGGGCTATATGCTCAATACAAGCGTGGAGCCTTACTTCCAGATGGCTTGGAACCGGCTGACCTGGGAGGTGAGAGTTCCGTTGTCTCTGCTCAACATGCATTTCGAGAATGTGGGAGAGGACAAGGATTTTCGTCATGATGACACCTATGCCAATGTCAACACCACCCTCGCATGGAAAGTGACTAAGGGACTGAAGTTTAGGTTGAGAGGAGGTTCCCGATGCAATTTCGGTGACATATCCAACTTTGTTACCTCACCGATATTCTACACTTACAAGGATGCGACGACCAAGGGCACTGGTAGCTTGACCAATCGAAACTCTCTCTTTGCAAGCGGCCATCTCGACTTCCACAATACAATGGATGGCGTCTTTGCTTCGCTTATGGGCTTGATAACTCGCTCGCAAACCAACTCGATGAGCCAAACGAGCGTATCGGATGGGGATGTCTACAACAAGGTGTCCAAGAAGAAAAATACCATGCTCGACAAGTCGCTCACTCTCAATGCCAGCAAGAATTTCCGTAGCACGGATACGTCTATCTCGCTGATGGCAAGTTTGGGAAATTACCATACTAATATTCTGTCGAAAGACAATGTGCTTAAACTCGTAAATGATCGTTATCTGGTAAATACCCGATTGGAACAGGCGTTTTGGAGCGACAAGCTGAACTTGTCTTTGGAGTACTCTTATTATCAAATGCAAAATAGAGTGAAGGACTTGGGGACTACGATGCGAGAGCACCAAGGTAGCTTTGGGCTTTCTTTCTTCTTGGTAGAGGACTTGGAGTTGTTCGGCGATGTCAGCATGAACTGGCTCAAGGACGCAGACCATCAGGAGCATGAGAGCGATGCCAATGCTGGCATCCGATATAAAAAGAAGAGCATAGAGTTGGAGTTGCTAGCCCAAAACTTGACAAATCAAAGGGTTTATGTGGTCAATAAGCAGATAAAGGAGAGCAATTATCGATACATTTATCAGTTGCGTCCTATCGGATGCACTTTCAGCGTAAAATATAATTTCTAATAATCCAATAGGGATGGTGACTTACTCGTCATCATCCTTATTGTTATCGGCTACGATTTGCGGACCTCTTACCTTACTAAAGTTTCTCACCCCAAAATAATGGGGGAAAAAATAACAGTTTCTCGATAAAGTTGTATCTTCGCATTGTGATTCAGAAAGGATCATAGGCAATGCGCAGCACTACTTAAATTTATCATAACGAGAATGATACTTTACATAGGATTTCACGAGGACGCAACCGGCAGATGGTATGATGTATGTAACTGCTCGAAATGTAGTGATGAGAGAATGTCTTCGTTCCAAAGAGATTGTTGGTCTGGGCACTGATTTCATATCGCTTGGTGCGATAGGAAAGCATAAAATCAGAAAAGTATGACGTTTTCATGCTCTCATCATTGCTGTGATACAACTCGTGTCTCCACTCCATCTGCCAGTTGCCGGGCATTACGAACAGTTTCAGTTCATGCTGGAAGAAATCGATACCATTCCCATCCTGCGATGCGTCTTTCCGATTGTGCAACTTGGAATGGTTGTAAGAGCTGTTTTCTGTTAAAGAGAACAGAGGTGTTGGCATCCAGGATAACTTGAATTCCACCTGGTCGCTCTTGGTCTGGTAGGGCGTAAGTTGGTCGGATATCAATAACTGATAGTTGTACCACATCATCTCCCTTCCTATCGTAACGCTCAGTTTTCCCAGCGCAAAAGCTTTGGTGATGTCTCCGTTCAGGAAGTATCTTTCCGTATGGGTGCGCATATCGGTTGCCTTAGCCTGGAAAATCTGACCATCCAACAATTGGCTCTGATAAACGGGAATGTTGCCGTTGCCGGAATAGTTGCCGGAAAGATTGAAGAACAATCCGTTCACTGGATTACCGTAAGCAAATGTGCCCCAAAGCAAGTCTGAGGTCATCCGCTCTATTTTTCCTATTCCAATCTTCCTGGTCATATAACTGCTGTAATAGGGAAAGGAGGCTATTGCAGAAAATGGATCGAGCGTACTCGTCTTTCGATATCCTGCCTTGGCTTCCGTGGTTGCTGTCATTTGATACGACATGTTCAGTGTAGGACTCCATTGGAACATTTGTCTGGATTCCTGCAAATAGCTGACCTGCGATAATTTCAAATTGCATGATGCTGAGAAATTGAAACCGGACAGGATTTCCAGACTGATTTTTGGCATCAGCATTCCGTTTATCTGCTCCAGAGTCTGCTTCAGTTCAGACTGCCATACCTGATTCACACTTTCTTTCTTGTAATCTACACTGGCATCATAGGAGATGTTGAATCCCATCACCTTATGACGGAATCCTGTAGATGCACGGAAGGAGGAAGCGGTATGATCAAGCTTTTGTACTCCATCTTCAAGTAGAGCTAAGAGATTGGACTGATTTTGATAGGAGCCTACGACGTTGAGGGTAAAACTACGGTTGTTGTCATAGTTGTGTATCAGCTTGAAATCTTCGCCGACAAACAGATGGTGGGGTTTCACGCATTGAAGCATTTCCCCATCTTTTAATCCTGTCTTTGCCGAGGAATGGTTCCAGTCCATCGTCCATATGACCATTCCGTTCAGATAGTTCTTGCTGGAGTTCTGGGTGTATTGCAGCTCAGTAGTCAATTCGTTCCTATATTTGTCTACCTGCGTATCTTCTGTTATCACAGGCATTCCCAAAACATCCGTATAAGTAGTCTGCTCTTCAATATGTCCCAGGCTATGGCCTTTCAGAAAGGTAGCCTGCAGGCGCAGGTTCCTGTCCTTCTCCAATTTTGCCAACCAGTTGGTGGCAAAGAGATGAGTGTCATTGAAGTTGTATCGTTTCAAATCCAATTGGTTGCTGCCTATAGGAATATCCGAGATCCAATCTCCAGAGCGATTATCCTGCAAGTCGGAATTTTGTGCCAGGGAGGTTACTTCGTGCTGAATGTCCCGTCCGGTGTTGTTGCATTTATACATGGATATGTTCTGCATTTTCCTACCAAACATCATGGCTGTTAGTTTTCCATCGCGCAGGAATGTTTTTCCATCTGCCTTTTGTAGCTGGGAACCCATTCCCACATCCATCCTGCCAGACCACACATTCCTGGCATCATCATTAAGAACAATGTTCAGGGCTGCCTGATTAGAAAACTCTACATTCTTCAAGGCTTTGATCGACTGATGGTTTTTGAGGACTTCTACATTCTTCACCTTATCGGCAGAGAGGTTTTCGGATGCCATAGCATACTTCTTTCCCATCAAGTCCATACCTTCTATATAAAACTTGTTGATGGCGGTACCCTGGAAGGTGATAGTGCCATTGTCTTTTACTTCCAATCCCGGCATTTTGGCGATGACATCTGCTATGCTGCGATCTTGCTTCTGTCTGAATCCTGCTACCGAATAGATCAGGGTGTCGCTATTTTGCCTGAGACGCTGAGATTTTACCACCACCTCCTTGAGTTTGGTTTCTGCCTCTCGCATATAGACCGTCTGTCCATTTTTGAAAGTGGCAGCAGAAAGTACTTGTCTGGCGTATCCCAGGCATGAGAAAGAAAGAGAAGAAGGGTGTTTATCCGGATTTACCTCTATTTGGAACCTGCCTTTCTCATCGGTATGCTGGAAGCAGATAGGCTTTTTCTTTCCATCGAAAACAACGACAGAAACATAATCCAATCCTTTACGGGACCGGTTATCCTTTACTGTTCCAGAAAACGTTTGTGCCATCGCCATTGCCTGCGGTAAAATCAGCAGCAATCCTAAAAACTCTCTTCTCATATTTTCCTTTATCTGTTGTCTTGTGTTCTACTCTTTTATTTGGAGTGATGTTTTCTTTTGAGCTCTCTTCTATTTCTTATTCGGCTCATAATACTCTAACAGACAAGCTGTTTTTGGTGTTCCTTTATAAGGGTTTATGATTTTTGTTTCACCCACAGCCTTTAAATAAGCAGGGTAATCTTTTTTTGCGAGTTTTCTTAACTGCTCAAGTCTAATAGGAGAAATTCGAACTCTCTTGTCTAATTCCAGTTGCATAGGTTGATTGACGTGTTCCTTGATACCGATGCATTCAAAAAGATATTGTCCCTTGGTATCTTCTGCCTTCAATATCATTCCAGGCAGTCCATCCAACTTCCATGGCCCCTCTGAAAATGGAATGTCAAGAGCATACCATACCTTCCAGCTACGATGTCTGAATGTACAGCTTGCCTTTTTGCAGGTATATCCTAATATCGTAGTGTCACCTTCTTCCAGGACCCAATTCTTTTTCATAATGGGTTCATTGTAAATGAATGATTTGCCTTCGTATTGAGTATAGGTTAACATACCCTTTTGTGGATAATTCTTCAGGATATGTGCATCATATATGGCCACAGGAGTTCCCATTGCAAAATAATCTGCAATGTCACCGCCATGTCCACGAATGCTATCTATCAGAAAGCCATTTCTTACATCCCAATAACCATAATTGTGAACTTTGTTCTTGCCTATATCAACTACCATCTCATCATCAAAGCGCTTACCTCCCTCAAAAGAAGTATATTTCATCGCATAATTGAAACGATAAAGCACGCTGTCAACGGTGCGCAATTGAGCTGAACAATGGAGTGAAAGAAGGAATAATACGACTGTTAATACCTGTTTCATATTGATTCTCTTAAATATATATAGGAACAAGAGTAGTTTATTCCTATTCTTGTTCCTATGTCTTTTATTTGTTACATTCCTCCATCATTCTTTGCTGTGCTTTGGCAATATCCTCTTTAGTTGGAGAACCTTCAAATAAAGTATTTGGAACTTTTTCACATGGTGAAACTACAATTGTACAAAATGTGTTCTCTTCAGAAGCGGCAAATGCACCTGTTGACATTGTCAACATAAATGCGAAAAATAAAATCTTTTTCATTATTTCTATTATTTTTTAATTTACATAAATACTTCCCTTGTACATTATACTGTCGTTTGAAATAGACAGTTGATAATGTCCACTCAACTCCTGTGGTAAAATGAAGACTGTATCTGTAATAATATAGGTACAGGTTTCTCCATTCTCATTTTCTAAGATGAGTGTATAACCTATGACGTGTTTTGGTACAGTCAATGTATGATTAACCAAATCGACAATCAAAGGGTGACTTATAGAACGAGTTCCTTTGTTTGCTTTTTGATTCTTATAAGCAATACTCGAAACCAATTCATAAGGCTCTGCTCTCGAATGGATGGGACTCGCCAATAAAATCCCCCCAACAATCAATGTACTTGTTAAACGTTTCATTTTCATCTAATTTAAAAACGTTGCAAAAGTACTCATTTGCTGCGAATGCAACAAGAGAAACTTGAACTCAAATTTTACTCAAATTTTACATAGCCCCGTAAGTTGCACGAAATTAACTACTTATAGAACTGCTTCATGATATGCAAGTCGATTTTATTTATGTAATTTGGCAGACAAATTTATCTAAATCTTTTGGAGATCCTACCTTGTTGCATAACTTTTCTAGCATTCTCTTTCTTGCAGCAGATACTCCTGATGCAGAAAGACCAACGAGATTTGCTATTGATGAAGAAGGTATTCCCATTCTAACCAACAGACAAATCTGATAGTCTTTATGGCTTACACGTTCTTTCAATATTGGAACAAATGACGGAACCAAACGTTCTATGGTTGCAGCCAGCTCACTCCAATCTTCATATTGCAGACTCTCTCTCGGATGCATTTCTATATATCTTATTTTTTTGTAAATGGATGAGTTCCTCAAAATAACATCGGTATCAGAGAGCAATGGATTGGAATATTTTTCTCGAATCTCTTTAACCTCTTTCTTCAGACGATTGATAGCTTCCTCTTTCTCCCGGACAATCATAGTCTGTTCTTTTCCATTTTCTGTAACCACATGTTCTAACTCATCTTGTAGCTTCTTTAGTTTTAACAAACTATCTTCGTACAGCAACCTGGTTGCGGCATTTCGCTTTTTCTTCAGGATTAACTGTCGTCTATAAATGATGGTTGCAACAGACAGGATAGCAATGCTTCCCAGGATTACAATATATATTGTTCGGTTTCTCTGTTCCGCTTTTTGCTCCGCTTTCCTTGCCTTTTCCTGATTTCTACTGTAGTCATACATCGCTTGCATTTGCTGCAACTGAGAATGTCTAGCTTCTATTATACTCGAATCATTATACTCCGAACTCAACAAAGCATATTTTGATGCCAGTAAAGGTTGATTGTTTTTTAAATAATATTGAGCCAAAGCATTAGCAGTGACACATTTGTTTCCAAATGACTTACATATTTCCCAGCTCTTCATAAGATAAGTGTAAGCAGAGTCTAATTGGGAAGTGCACAAATAGTACAATCCTTTCTCGTATAACACAAAAGCTTTAGAATCAGAATAATTGGTATTCCCTTCATAGCCTGTAGATTGATACGCATCAAATGCCTTCTTTGCATTTACCCAATCTTTCTTTTTCATATAATAATCATAATTACAGCCAAAAGCAATGGCTGCTTCACGCTTATATCCCAATAATTGTAGTTTCTTCGCAACTCTTGTATTTATGGCAAATGCAGAATCTGGCATTCCTAAAAACTCATACGCACCAGATATATTCTGGTAATAGAGCAGTGCATTTAATGTGTCTTTTGCCAAATAGCCATATTGGGTTGCTTTAGTAAATGATTGTATTACTTGATAGGGTAAATATTGCTTGTCAAACAGTATTCCCATCTGACCATATATTCTAAAAAGAATTGCATAATCACAATCTGTAGATGTTGTGTCCGCCTGCTCTGTTGCTTTATTATAGTATTCTAAAGCCAAAGGTGCTTCATGCATATCTCTATATACGCAGCCTAAGATATAGTAGGCTAACATCCGTTCATTATCTGAACCATGATGATTGTAATAATCTGTCACTTCCAACATAATGCTATCAGAAGTAAAGGGAATACATGCCTTGTTCATCGCCTTATGACGCAATAACTCATAGCGCATCTTTTGCGCTTGGGTAAACTCTGGCAGCTGGGATTTGACTCCATCAAGCATCCGGATGGCAACCATTGCGGAGTCATCATCTACTTCCATGATGCTATCTGCCCGCTGCATCAAATCATCATACTTGCTGTTGCCAGAACAAGCGGCAAAAAACAATATGATGCATGTTAAATATATGACCTTTTGTTTCATTTCACAAAATTATAAATAAGTTACCCTGAACTAATTAGCTGAGGGTAACTTTTTGTATTTATGCCTTATTCTTCATCCTTATTGTCTGCCACAACCTGCGGACCTCTTACCTTGTCCTTCAGGCTCAGACCCTTCTTGATTTCTATGTTCACACCATCGCTCAATCCGGTGGTTACTTGCTTGCGCTCGTAGGTCTTCTTCTCACCACTGCCCTTTACGATATAAACAAAGGTGCTGTCGCCGTTGAACTCGATGGCACTCTCCGGAACGGTGAGAACCTTCAGAGCCTTGGATAATACAATCTCGGCGTTGGCGCTGTAGCCGGAACGGATCTTGCCACCCTTTACAGAACGGACGGCTGCCTTTACCTCAAACTGGTTGGCACCATTGTTTTCTACTGCCTTTGGTGAAATGTACTCCAGGTCGGCATCAAACTTCAGGTCCTGCATCGCTCCGATGGTAATCTTCATCGGCATTCCTACTACCAGATTGCCCACCTCGGTTTCATCGATGTTGCCACGGAAGATGAGGTCGTTCATGTTTGCCACACTGGCGATGGTGGTTCCGTCATTAAAGGTGTTGGCGAGAATCACGGAGTTACCTACCTTGACTGGAATATCGAGGATAATTCCCGAAATGGTAGAACGGATGAGGGTGGAAGAGGCGCTGGCGTTGCTCTTGGAAACACCATCACGAACCACTTCGAGCGCATCCAGGGCGGCAACTTTCTCCTCCTTCGCCTGCTGCAACGACTGTTTCACCTTGTCAAACTCATCGGCGCTGACCAGCTGCTTCTTGTAGAGCTGCTCCTCGCGTCCATAGTTTACCTGTGCCTGCTTCAGGTTAATTTCGGCAAGGCGCACACGAGCCTGCGCCGAACTGAGCTGTCCCATATCCGGAATCACCTTTACCTTGGCGATTACCTCGCCTGCCTGCACGAAATCGCCAGCCTGCTTGCAGATTTCGGTGATGATACCACTAATCTGAGGCTTTACGTTCACCTCGTTGCGAGGCTCTATCTTACCCGTAATCACCGTAGTTTTCAACACATCGCCCATCTTTGGGGTAAACTCGGTATATTCCACAGGCTTAGGCTGTGATTTCTCATAAAGGAACACGAAGGTTCCGATGAAAATCAAGGCGACTATCGCCGCAACTATCAACTTTGAATACTTCTTATACATTGAACTTTGAATTTTGAACGTTGAACTTTATGATTACCTGATGAACTCTGAGAATTTGACTTGAAGCATTTCATAAAGTTCAATGTTCAAATCTCAAAGTTCAAAGTTATTTATTCGTCTCTCATTGCATCTACCGGCTTGATGCTCATGGCTCGCCAGGCTGGGGCAAGTCCGGCAAGACCGCCGAGGATGCAGATGAGGATGGCTGAAGAGATGGCCGTCCAGAAATCTACCTGGAAATGGGCGGTGAGAATGCCATCCGTGGTGTTCGCCATCTCCAGCATCTGCAGGATGGCTACTCCGAAGATGATGCCGCTCATGCCTGCCACCAGGGTGAGGAGAATACTCTCTGAGATGATTTGCGAGAGAATCATCTTCGGCGTGGCGCCGATGGCTCGGCGAATGCCTATCTCGGTGGTTCGCTCCTTCACCGTTACCATCATGATGTTGGAAACTCCGATGGCGCCGGCGAGAAGGGTGCCGATACCTACCAGCCAGATGAGGAAGTTGACGCCCTTAAACAGATTGTCGAGCATCTGGAAGAGCACCTCCGTATTGAACACCATGATTCCTTTTTCATCTGAAGGGTCGATGTTGTGAGCCCTGGCTATGGTTTCACGCATTCGCTGGGCGATGCTGCTCATCACCACGCCCGGCTTACCGGTGGTGGCGATGATGTCGATGGCTGTTCCGCGGTTGTAGGCGGTGCGGAGCACAGTTTGCGGAATGGTGATGGTTTCGTCGGCTCTACCGCCGAAGTTCACGCCATTTCCAGAGCGGTAATCCACACCCACCACCGTGTAATAGGTGGAATCCACTCGCACGCTCTTGCCGCACGGGTCACCGCCGCCGGGGAAGAGGGTCTTGTAAATCTGTTTGCCGATGACACAAACCTTGCGCTGGCGGCGCACATCCATCTCGTTGATGTATCTGCCGTAAAACATTTTAGGCGCGGAAACCTGGGCGTAATCGGGATTCACGCCCTGGGTGCTGCCGCTGAATTTCTTGTCGCCAAACACCACCGATTTGTTACCTCCGAAGAGTAGCGGGGTGATGACATCGAGTTCGGGCACCCTGTGCCGCAGTCTCTCCAGGTCTTTCTCTTCCATCTGCCAGGAGCGCCCCTTGTTGAATCCCTTGTAGGGCTTGGTGGTGTTCTGCGCCCAGATGATGGCGGTGTTGGTAGCGAAGCCTGCGAAGTTGTTTTGCAGTATCTCCTTCAGTCCTTGGCCGCCACCCATCAGGGCGATGAGCATAAACACGCCCCAGAACACGCCGAAGCCCGTGAGCAGACTGCGGCTCTTGTTCCTCGTGATGGTATCGAGAATCTCTTTATATGTATCTAAATCTAATCGCATAGCCTAGTCTATATATATAATAAGGTGTAAGCCTAATTAAACATTAATCACTACTCATTAATCATTATTCCGCTCTCAGCGCCTCTATCGGTCGGATTCTTGCTGCCTTGATGGCTGGGATGAGTCCGGCGATGGTGCCTGCGATGACGATGGCGATGGTGGCGCCGATGCAGGTGCCGAGGCCCACCGTAGGATTCACAAACATGGCGGCTTTAAACAGTCCGGTATCTACGGTGGTGTGGCCGATGGTTGCGTCCATGATTTCGTTTGCCGCCACGCCACAGACCATTCCGATGTAGCCGAAGAACGAGGTGATGATGATGCTCTCGGTGATGATGAGCTTCAGTATCGACCAAGGTTTGGCGCCGATGGCTTTTCTTACACCAAACTCTCGGGTTCGCTCCTTCACGGTGATGAGCATGATGTTGCTTACGCCCACGATGCCGCTCAGCAGGGTAAACAGACCCACTATCCAGAGTGCCGTCTGCATGATGCCGATTCCTTGGTTCATCTGGATATTGTCCATGTATCGGTTCCAGAGCCAGATGGTGCGGTCGTCATCAGGGGCTGCCTGATGGTTATTGTTGATGCTGGCACGATAGTTCTTCTCAAACTGCTCGTTATCCTCCTGGGTCTTCAGATTCTTGATGGTGAACTCCAGACTTCCTGCATCATCGCCCTTGGCGTAGATGGTCTTGATGGTGGAGTAGGCGATGAAGGCTTCGGTATTGTTGCGCGATTCATCATCCTTGTAAATTCCTACCACCTGGAAGTTGAGGTTGCTGATCTTTACGTTCTTGCCCACCAGCGAACGGTAGTCTTTGCAGAGTTCCTTGGCCTGGCTTCGGCTCAGCACCACATTCTTGCGCTGCTCCTTCATATCGATTTCGTTGATGAATCGTCCGGCAATCAGCTCCGTCTTGTCGATTTTGGGATGTGTAGGAGCCACACCCACCAATGACTGGCTTGCCACATAATTATCGCCGTAGTTGATGTTCACGTTATACTGTTCCAATCTTCCACCCACATCATCCACGTATTGACCATAGGTCTCGTTGCTGATGAGGATGTCCCTGTCGTTGAGCGTGATGCTTCTGCCTTCCTTCAAACCCTTGTAAGCCTTGGAGGTTTCGCCCGGGAATACTCGCATGGAGTTGGCTAGGAATCGGGTGCTTTGCTGCAACTGGGCATTAATCAGTCCGTTGCCGGCGCCCAGCAGGAATATCAGCATGAAGATTCCCCAGGCAACGGCAAATCCCGTGAGCGAAGTGCGGAGCTTGTTGCGCTTCGACGTGCTCCATATTTCTTTGATTAATTCTCTCATGTTACTTTTACTTTGAACTTTGAATTTTGAACTTTATGATTACCTTTGCTTTGAACTTGCTTTATGAACTCTGAAATATAAACTTTATGCATTTCATAAAGTTCAAAGTTCCAAGTTCAATGTTCAAAGTTACTTCACGTAGTCTTTCGATACGAGATGATGGTCTCTGTTGTCTTCGATGCTTCCGATGAGTCCGTCCTTGATATGGATAACCTTATCGGTCTCGTTGGCTACACCGCTTTCGTGGGTTACTACCACGATGGTCATTCCCTCTTTCTGGTGCAGTTCCTTCAGCAGGTCCATTACTTCCACGCTCGTTTTGGAGTCGAGGGCTCCGGTAGGCTCATCGGCAAGGATGATTTCGGGTTTGGTGATGAGGGCACGGGCGATGGCTACACGCTGCTTCTGTCCTCCCGACATCTCGTTAGGATAATGGTTGGCCCATTGCTTCAAGCCCAGTTTTTCGAGATATTCCATCGCCAGTTCGTGGCGCTTCTTGCGGCTCACGCCCTGGTAGAAGAGTGGAAGCTCTACGTTTTCCACCGCCGTCTTGAACGAGATGAGGTTGAACGACTGGAAGATGAAGCCAATCATCTTGTTGCGGTATTCGGCAGCACGGGTTTCCGAGAGGTCTTTGATGAGCACATCATTGAGTCGGTATTCGCCCGTATCGTAGTTGTCGAGAATACCCAGTATATTTAATAAGGTGGATTTTCCCGAGCCGGAAGCACCCATGATGCTGACGAACTCGCCACGTTCGATGTCGAGGTCGATGCCCTTCAGCACATGGAGTGGCTGAGCACCCTGGTAGGTCTTGTTGACGTCTTTTAGATGAATTAATGACATATAATACGTTTGTTTATTGATATGAATTTTAAACGTTAGACGCTTGCAACCTTCTGAAAGTTGCAAGCGTAGCTATTTTTTAAAAAACGTGATTACATCAACCTTATTATATATGAGGCAAAGATAGTAGTTAAAAATATGCTTTTGAGAATGAATAGTGTCATCATATCTTTATCTTTTTGAGATTCTTCTCCAGCTCCTCCATCACTTCATCGATGGAGATGTCGAGAAGCTGCATCTGTCGGGCGAGTTCCGGGAGTCTTTCTTTCATAAACTCCTTCTTGCGGGTCTTCTTGATCTGCTTCTTGGCTCCTGCGGAAACAAAGTAGCCCAAGCCTCGCTTGTTGTAGATAATCTCGTCGGTGGCAAGCAGGTCGTATGCCTTCACGGCGGTGTTGGCATTCACCTCCAGCAGCACGGCGTATTCCCTGACGCTCGGTATTCGCTCGTCTTCCTTGTACTTGCCCGCCAGAATCTCATCGCTCAATCGCTCGGCTATCTGTACGTATATTGCTTTATCGTTACTGAAATTCATAATCTTCAAATTTTAATTCTTAGATGTTGAGCTTTCGCATGTATGCTCCACACGCCCTGAAAGGGCAGAAGCTCCTAGCCCAGGGCATCGCCCTGGGTTTTAAAGGACGCTAGCCTGTCGCTCTGTAAGGGCAAAAGCTTCAAAGCCCCCGGCAATTTACAAAGCTTTTGCCCTTACAGGGCGCTTTGCAATAATTACTATTATACCCCAGGGCGATGCCCTGGGCTAGGGGCTTTTGGGCCTTCAGCCCGTTCTTGAACCACATGCGAAAGTACTGTTAGATGTTGATCCACTTGTTGCAGATTACCTGCATGCGGGTGAAGAGCTTGTAGGATGCCCAGAGGCTGAAGGCTGCCAAAGCAAGGAAAACGACCGACCAGAAGATGGCGATGCAGAGAGAAGTGCCCGGATTATCATGGTTAAGATGGGTGTAGAAATCGAAAGCTCCCCAATCTTCGAGCTTGCTGCCGCAATAACCTACAATCATGTAAATGATAATACCTGATACGGCTGTCAGGATGATAGGCTGTTTGCGGAAGAAGGTGCCGCCTAGCAGAGTGAAGGAGTAAATCATGATGAGAAAGCTCCATCCAACCAGAGCTGCTTCTATTTTACATTGCCCCGCTAAGATACAGATAGGATTGTCACCGGTATTGGTTGCGGCTTCGTATATTTGTCTTAGAGAACTTCCGATGATGCTTGCATGGTAACCGGGAGTCATGAAAAAGCTCAATATAAACTGCACGAAGTCGGCTATAAGCGTAGCAATCACCATGATGAGGATACTGCCTACACTCATCATCAGGAAACGAGCTGCATATTTCTCCAGATTGTTGGCTGGCAACATCATAAAACTCTCACGTTGCAGCTTGGTCTTCATATTGCTAAAGATGTTGCAGGCAGATATGAAGAAAAACAATATGACAATAGCGGCAAGGAATCCTACTATACTACATCTGTAATAATCACTCAAATCTCCTCCTGCTCTTATGACACGGCTACTAGGGAAGTTATAAAGCATGGGAATGGAAAGCATGATGATACCGATAGCCAATCCTGCGATACTGCAGAAATAGCTTTTCCTGTTGGTAAGCAAATCCCAGCGCAGCACCATTCCGAATCTATGTAAATCAAAAGTCTTGTTCATAATCGTTGTTATTTAAAGATGATTTTATATTTTTCTAATTCTCGATAATCTTGATGAACTTGATCTGAGCTTGATGAATAGCTCTTATTCGGCAAGTTTTCCGCCAATCACTGCATTGAAGAGCAACTCCAGGTTCATCTGTGTTTCCTGCTCGCCCTCCAGTCGCTTGCAGATGGCGGCATTGCCCTGCAGAGTTGGCTCGGCGTAGAGCACTGTGTCGTCCATCTCCTGTGGGTTGCGGTACTCGAAGATGTATTTCTTGCAGATGTCTGAAACCGATGCATCGAGCAGCAGTTGGCTCTGGTTCATGATGATGATGTGGTCGAGCAACGACTCTACATCGTGCACTTGGTGAGTTGAGATGATGAGGGTGCGGTCTTCCGTCATGTTGTTGGCGATGACCTTACGGAACTGGCTCTTCGATGGGATGTCGAGACCATTGGTTGGCTCGTCCATCAGAAGAATGCGGGTACCCGTGGCGAGTGCAAAACTCATGAATACCTTCTTCTTCTGTCCCATCGAGAGTTCGTTCAACTTGAGAGAGAGTGGTAAATCAAAATCCTTGAGGCAACTGTCCAGCACTTCCTGCGAGAAGTTAGGATAGAACTCCTGGTTCATCTTCACGTAGGTGGCAAGGGAAACGTTGGGCAGTTCAAACTCTTCGGGCACCATGAAGATGTCTTTCAGCATCTCGGCTTTGCGATCTTGTGCCGAAATGCCATCCACGAGAACGGTACCTTGTTGCTGGCGGAGCAATCCGCTGATGAGGTAGAGCAGGGTGCTCTTGCCTGTTCCGTTCTTACCGAGCAAGCCATAAATGTTGTTCTCCTTGAGTTCCAAAGAGAAATCTCTAAATACAAGGTGCTTGCTACCTGGGTATCTGAAATCAATGTCTTTAATCTGTATCATAATCTTTAATGTTTTAGTGTACTACTTCAATAGAACACTGCAAAGGTATGCTTTTTTCCTATAAGTTCCAAACTTTTGGGCAATTATTTTCATACTTTAACGTAATGTTAACATTATCACCTTATTATATTAAGAAAGCGGATTGTAATGCTAAGTAGATGGTTATAAGAATATGCAAAAGAAAAGGCCCGATATAGATGAAATATCTACATCGGGACCTGAAGTTTTGGGAATAGTTTTTGCTATTTATTCTATTTTATTAATGTGCTTCTAGCCAGTTTTTCCCCCAGCCGGCATCGGCAATTAGAGGTACGCTGAGTTTGTAAGCATTCTGCATTTCTTCTACAACAATCTTCTCTACTTTCTCTTTTTCCTCAGGGAAGACAGAGAAGTTGAGTTCATCGTGTACTTGGATTATCATCTTGCTCTTGATACCTTCAGTCTTGAATCGGTTAAAGATTCTGATCATGGCCACTTTGATGATGTCTGCTTCGGAACCTTGGATAGGAGCATTGATGGCATTGCGCTCTGCGAAGCCTCTTACTGTACCGTTCTTGCTGTTGATATCTGGCAGATAACGTCGTCTATGGAAGAGAGTTTCGGCATAGCCTTTCTCTCTTGCCATTTCTTTAGATTTCTCCATATATGCTTGAACACCAGGGAAGGTACGGAAGTAATCTTCGATAATTTGCTTTGCCTCCTTGTTTTCGATGTTCATGCGCTGGGCGAGTCCGTAGGTGGTAATACCATAAATAATTCCGAAGTTGGCGGTTTTTGCCTTCTTGCGCTGTGTATCTGTGACATCTTTGATGTCCTCATGCCAGATTTTGGCAGCAGTAGCTGCGTGGATATCGGAACCTTCCCTGAATGCTTCTACCATGTTTGGATCTTCACTCAAATGCGCCATGATACGAAGCTCTATCTGAGAGTAGTCTGCAGAAAAGAATAGACAACCCGGCTCTGGAATGAAGCATCGGCGTATCTCCTTTCCGTCATCATCTCGTACTGGAATATTCTGTAGGTTTGGATCGCTTGAAGAAAGGCGGCCAGTTGCAGTAATTGCCTGGTTGAAGGAAGCGTGAATATGTCCGGTACGGGGATTAATAAGCTTTGGAAGGGCATCTACGTAGGTGCCGAGAAGTTTCTTTAAACCTCTGTAATTCAGAATCTCATCAATGATAGGACTCTTGCTGCGCAATTGTTGAAGTACTTCTTCGCTTGTCACATACTGTCCCGTTTTCGTCTTCTTTGGCTTCTCTACAATCTTCATCTTTCCGAAGAGGATTTCTCCTACTTGGCGAGGAGAACCAATATTGAAGGATTCGCCAGCCAACTCATAGATATGGTGTTCTATTTCTGAGAGTCGGTTGGTTAAATTATTAGACGTTTCCTTTAAAGTATCCGTGTCGATGCATACTCCGTTCATCTCCATGTGGGCAAGAACCGGTACCAGTGGCATTTCTACATTCCAAAACAAATCTTCACAATCTATCTCCTTAAGTTTTGGTTCCAGCACATTTTTCAATCTCAGTGTGATGTCGGCATCTTCAGCTGCATACTCGTAAACTTCAGATGGGGCGAGGTCGCGCATTGATTTTTGATTCTTTCCCTTTGGGCCAATCAACTCTTCGATGTGGACGGTTTGGTAATGAAGGAATACCTCTGCCAGATAATCCATGTTGTGATAGAGTTCTGGTTGGATGATGTAGTGGGCGAGCATCGTGTCGAACATTTTTCCCTGAATCTCTACTCCGTAGTTCATCAAGACCTCGTAGTCGTACTTGATGTTTTGGCCCACTTTCAAGATTTCTGGGTTTTCATAGAGTGGTTTAAAGATGTTTACGATTTTTAAGGCTTCTTCACGATTTGCTGGGATTGCAACATAGAAAGCCTCTTTCTCTTTGACAGCAAAGCTTAATCCTACTAATTCTGCATCGATTGCAACCGTTGATGTAGTCTCTGTATCTAGACTGAGAATTTGCTTTGTAATTAAATAGTCATAAAGAGATTTTGCATCTTCCTCTGTTTCAATGAGTTTATATGAATGCTCAACAGTTTTAATGGTGTCAAAACTCGTGTTTTTTTGCTCTTCTTGACCATCTGCTGGCTGTGCGCCAAATAAATCGAGCTCTCCTGTAGCTTTTGTTTGCACCTTTTGAGGTTTTTTAAGAACTCGGTTGGCGAACGACTTAAACTCTAGTTCTGAGAAGATTTCATCCAACTTGGCGTTGTCTGGCTCTACCAATTTCAAGTCTTCCATTTTCAAGTCTACAGGAACATCCGTTCTGATAGTTGCCAGGAACTTTGAGATTTTGATATCTTCAATAGCTCCTTCTACTTTTTCTCGGAGTTTGCCTTTTACTTTAGATGAATTTTCAATCAAGCCTTCTACACTACCAAACTCATTGATGAGTTTGACAGCTGTCTTTTCTCCAACACCTGGGCAGCCAGGGAAATTATCAGCAGAGTCTCCCATTAAAGCAAGGAGGTCAATTACCTGGAGTGGGGAAGCGATGCTGTATTTTTCTTCAATCTCTTCCACTCCTAATTTTTCATATCCACCACCATGCCTTGGTCGGAACATGTATACGTTGTCTCGAACCAGCTGACCATAGTCTTTATCTGGTGTCAGCATATAGGTTTCAATACCTTTTTCTCCTGCTTGAATTGCTACAGTTCCAATGATGTCATCTGCCTCGAAACCGTCTACCTGTAGGATTGGAATATGGTAGGCTTCCAGGATATTTTTGATGATAGGGACTGAGATTTTGATGTCTTCAGGAGTTTCTTCTCGCTGAGCTTTATATGCAGGAAAAGCCTCATGTCGGAATGTCTTTCCATGGTCGAAAGCTACCGCTATGTGGGTAGGTTTCTCCTTGGTAAGTATCTCGTTGAGGGTATTGCAAAATCCCATGACACACGAAGTATTGAGTCCCTTCGAATTGATACGAGGAGACTTCATAAAGGCGTAATACGACCTATAAATGAGCGCATAAGCGTCTAAAAGGAACAATTTATCCATAATATTCATTTTTGTGGTGTAAAATTACTAAAAAAATGCGATATTTCAAGAAGAATTGATTAATTTTGTATCAAAATTTAGAAATTAAGTAGATTTACTCATATTCAATGGACTATTTATCACTTATCAAGCAGCCTATTGAGGCTGAATTGGCAGATTTCATAGATTTGTTCAACAAGTCTTTGATGCATAGTGACGGGCTTCTTTCTCAGGTGCTCGATCACATACGTCAGCGTGCAGGAAAACGTATGCGACCTATGCTCATCTTGTTGATGGCCCGTAATTTTGGTAAAATTTCTACCGTCACACAGCATTCTGCAGTAGGATTGGAGCTTCTTCACACAGCTTCTCTTGTGCATGATGATGTTGTGGATGAGAGTGGGGAGCGCCGTGGCCAAGCTAGCGTCAATGCCACATATAATAATAAGGTTGCAGTGTTAGTAGGTGATTTTATTCTCTCTACTGCCTTGCTTCATGTTTCTTATTCTCATTCTGAAGAGATTGTTCGGTATCTTGCTGAGTTGGGACGTATCTTGTCAAATGGAGAGATACTTCAGTTGAACAGTATCAGTAATGAAGAAATCTCGGAAGATATTTATTATCAGGTGATCAAACAGAAGACTGCGGCTCTCTTTGAGGCTTGTGCTGGTATCGGTGCCATGTCTGCAAATGCTTCAGAATTACAGATAGAAGAGGCAAAGCGCTTTGGTCAGAATCTGGGTATTATCTTTCAGATTCGTGATGATATTTTTGATTATTACGATTCTAAGGAGATAGGTAAACCTACTGGTAATGATATGACAGAAGGTAAACTCACTCTTCCTGTTATCTATGCTTTGAAAGCTACTGGTGATGAGGAGATGATGAAGTTGGCAAGAAAGGTTAAAGCGCATACGGTTTCCCAAGATGAAATAGCTCAGTTAGTTGCTTTCACAAAGGAGAATGGTGGTATTGAATATGCAGACAGGCGCATGTGGGATTTTCATGCTGAGGCTATGGATTTCCTTGATAATTATGTTGAAGACAAGGATGTCTATAATGCCTTGAAGGCTTATCTTGATTTTGTGATTGAGCGCAAAGCATAATTCGCTTGTTGACTCTTATAAAAATAGTCGCCCTGAGAAGACAAAAGTATTGCCTATGAATGCTTTTGCCATTTCAGGGCGATTTTATTATTAACCTTATACTTAGGGTTTTACCCCTATTCTAAGTACTTTTATTCTTTCTTGGCGTATCTTTAAAAGTACTTGATTTCCTTACCTACGATTTCGCTCAAAAGGAGGTTTGTCAAGCGTGATGTTCCCAGGCGTAACCACTGGTTGGTCAACCATTTCTCGCCTAAGACTTCCTTTACGATGGTATAGTATACCACTGCATCGTGAACGGTGTTAATGCCACCTGCAGGCTTGAAACCAATCTGGATGCCCGTCTTCTCGTAGTATGCCTTGATAGCCTGGCACATAACGTAGGCAGCCTCTGGAGTAGCAGAAATCTTCTCCTTACCGGTTGAAGTCTTGATGTAGTCTGAACCAGCATACATTGCCAGAACTGAAGCCTTCATAATGTTGCTACAGTTCTTCAGGTCGCCAGTTTCCAGGATGCACTTCATCTTGTGCTCTCCACATGTCTCTTTGAGCTCCTGAATATCATCGCAGAGGCCTTCGTAATCTTCGCTGAAGAACTTACCTACAGGCATAACGATATCTACCTCTGTTGCACCATCCTTGATAGCCATAGCGGTCTCGGCAATCTTTACCTCGATGAATGTCTGAGATGATGGGAAATTGCCGCTTACTACTGCGATTTCTACGCCATCTACCTCCAAACTCTGGCTGATAAGACCTGCAAAGTTAGGGTAGGTGCATACGGTTGCTACATGAGGAAGTTCTGGATAATCCTTTGCAAACTGGTTTACCTTTTCAATCATTGCCAGGATGCTTTCTTCTGTATCTTCTGTGTGAAGAGAAGTAAGCTCGATACTGCCGAAGAGGAACTTCTTCACCTCCATAGTCTCATTCTCAGCTACCTTCTCATCGAGAATCTTCTTCACTTCTGCTGCGATTTCCTCATCATTGAGGTCGCAATTGTACTGTTTCAATACAGATAAATACTTGTCGTCCGACTCGCTATACTGTCCCTGCTGTGCAAGAACCTGTTCTTTAATACTGCTCATACTTTATGTTACTTTTTTAATTATTAAAGTTAAGTTATTTATATGATTCCCTTCATTTCGGGTGTTTTATTCCCTTCAATTTCGGGTTGTTTATTCCTTCAATTTCGGGTTATTCTTATGTCTTTCCGAATCCCTTTGGGTCTTTTTGTTGATGCTTTTCTGAAGTTCTTCTGTAAGATCTATCCCCGTTTGATTGGCAAGACAGATGAGAACCCAGAGAACGTCTGCCATTTCCTCTCCTAGGTTAGGCTTTTCGTCCTTCTTGAAGCTCTGGTCGCCGTATGTTCGGGCGATGACACGAGCCAGTTCTCCTACTTCTTCCGTAAGACAAGCCATATTGGTAAGCTCGCTGAAATAGCGAACGCCATATTCCTTAATCCACTTATCTACTGCTTCCTGTGCTTCTTTTATAGTCATAGCAGATGATCTTTAATTATGAAATAAGTCAGACATAGCCATAATCCAGTCATGAATATAGCGGCAATGGTGTTATAGATGCCGATTTTTCCATTCTCCCTTTTGTCGCTGATGAACTCCATATTCAAGCCAATGGCAACGAGGGTTTCACCAACATATTCTGCCCATGGATTGTTTAAGAACCTTTGAGAAAAGGTAAACGTTATGATCATTCCTATAGCCAGGAACCAACTTTTATATTTTAAAATCTTTTCCATCTATTCTCGAATGTTTGTTTTTACTCCTTATTATGGGTGTCCATCATGATGGTAACAGGACCATCATTCAGTAATTCTACCTTCATGTCGGCACCAAATTCGCCTGTTCCTACTGGCTTTCCGAGTGCATCGGATAGCTTTTTGCAGAACTCTTCATAGAGTGGGACACTGATTTCGTGCTTGGCAGCTCTGAGCCAGCTAGGACGATTGCCCTTCTTGTAGCTGGCGAATAGGGTGAACTGGCTAATCACAAGAATTTCGCCATTTACATCCATGATGGAACGGTTCATTACGTGATTCTCGTCGTCGAAAACACGAAGTCCCGTAACCTTTCTAACCAACCAATCTACATCTTCTGATGTGTCGCTTTCCTCAACTCCTAGAAGGATCAGGTAGCCTTGTCTGATGGCTGATTTTACTTCCCCTTCGATGGTAACAGAGGCATGGCCGACACGTTGTATTACTATTCTCATATTACTACTTTGAACTTTGAATGTTGAACATTGAACTTTATGAATAGCATTTTGCGGAATTCAAGGTTCTGTTCAATCCTTATTATATATTATTATCTTATAGTTTCAACTGCAAATATACGACTTTTATTTCATATTCTCGCTCTTTTCTGTGAAATATTTCACGAGAATCTCGGCTTTATGAGGTCCTAATACCTCTGCGAGTTCTTCTCGGCTTGCTTCCTTTATCTTTTTCATACTCTTGAACTTGTTCAAAAGAGCTTCTTTAGCCTTAGGACCGATGCCTTTGATGTCGTCTAACTCAGAATGGAGGGCGTGCTTGCTTCGCTTGTCGCGATGGAAGGTGATGGCGTATCTATGTACCTCGTCCTGTATCTGTGTCAATACCTTGAAAAGCTCGCTTTCCGGTGGTAGAGCGATGGTTTGTGGCGGAAAACCGTAGAGAAGTTCGTTGGTGCGATGGCGGTCGTCCTTGGCAAGACCTGCGATAGGGATTTCCAGGTGCAGTTCGTCTTCTATCACCTCTCTTACCACCTCCATCTGCCCCTTGCCACCATCGGTGATGATGAGGTCTGGCAGGGGAGTTTCTTCCTCTATCATGCGGCTGTATCTTCGTCTTACCACCTCCTGCATCGAAGCATAATCATCCGGTCCTTCCACCGTCTTGATGTTGTATTTACGGTAGTCTTTTCGTGAAGGTTTCATACCTTTATATACGATGCAGCCAGCCACGGCATCGGCACCCGATATGTTGGAATTATCGAAGCATTCTATCTGATAAGGCAGTTTTGGCAGCTTTAGTTTTACCTGCAATTCCTTCATCAATCGGGGTTGCTTCTGTTCCGGATTGAGCTTTTCTGCCTGCTTCAAACGGTCGAATTTATACTGCTTGCAGTTCATTTCCGACAGCTCCAGAAGGTGCTTCTTGTCGCCTCTCTGCGGCACGAAGAAGGTAGCGTCTTTTAGTTTCCATTCCATCTCGAAAGGCACGATAATCTCTTTCGAAGTGGAGTGGAAACGCTCTCTGATTTCAGGTATGGCGGTAATCAGAAGCTCCTCGTCACTCTCCTCCAGCTTGCGTTTATATTCGTAGGTGAAGCTCTGGTTGATGGTGCCGTTTTTCACGTGAATATAGTTGATGAAGGCGTTCTTGTTGGCGTCATCATTCACGATGGTGAAGACATCCACATCGGTAATCGTATGGCTTACCACCTCGCTTTTTGCCTCAAATTCGTCCAACAACTGATACTTCTTTTTGTATTCTTCGGCTATCTCAAAGCGGAGAAGTTCGGCATTTTTCATCATCAAGTCATAGAGATATTTGCCAACTTCCCGGGTGTTTCCCTTTAGGATTTCACGTGCTTGGCGCATGTTTTCCTGATATTCCTCGTAGCTTTGTTTGTTGATGCAAGGTGCTCCGCAGTTGTGAATATGATACTCTAAACAGGGTTTATATTTGCCTTCAGCAACGCCTTGTTTTGTGATGGGAAAGCGGCATGTGCGTGGTTTGTAGAGCTTTTTGATGACCTCTAAAACTGCATACATACTGCCTATATGAGGGTAAGGACCGAAGAATGTTCCCACCTTTTTATTGATATGGCGAGTCTTGAAAATGCGAGGAAAATACTCGTTTGTAACGCATATAGAGGGGTAGGTTTTGCCGTCTTTCAGCAAAACATTATACCTTGGATTGTACTTTTTAATAAGGCTGTTTTCCAGCAAAAGTGCATCTTCTTCGGTGTTCACGACGGTGTATGAGATGTCGAAAATCTTAGAAACAAGTACCTTTGTCTTGTATCTATCTACCTCTTTATGAAAGTAGGATGACACTCTTCTCTTCAGATTTTTCGCCTTTCCCACGTATATAATCGTATGGTTTTCGTCGTAATATTGATAGCTTCCTGGCTTCTCCGGCATGCTTAAAACTATACTTTTTAGCCTTGCTAATCTTTCCTCATTTTCTTGTTTCGTCATATCTCTAAGGAGTTTTTAAGGGTAAAAGAGCGTTGCTGTTCCACGTGAAACTGCAACGCTCGTGTGTTGTTAAAGTACATTTTTGCTGCCTTAAACAGCATATTAAATGCTTTTACAACTGTAATAGAGTAGATACTTCTACGTCGTCATCGAAGATTTTTCTGCCTTCGAAATTCTCGTTTACAAGCTCGATAATGAAGTTTGCATATACTTTTTTCGGGTGAAATTTCTTCACCAGATTGCATGCCGCCTTCATGGTTCCGCCGGTAGCGAGAAGGTCGTCGTGGAGGAGGATTACATCGTTCTCGTTGATGGCATCTTCGTGGATTTCGATGGTGTCCATACCGTATTCCTTAGCATAACTTTCCTGTACGGTTTTGCAAGGAAGCTTGCCTGGCTTGCGGCATAAAACTACGCCAGCTCCGAGTCGGATTGCCAGGGCTGAAGACATTACGAAACCGCGCGATTCGATACCTACGATCTTGGTGATTCCCTTGTCTTTGTAGATCTCATACATCTCATCGCAGATCTCTTTGAGAGAGTCTGGATTCTTGAAAAGGGTACTAACATCACGGAAGTTTACACCCTTAATTGGCCAATCTGGAATGCAACGCAGATTGTCTAATAATAGCTGATTGTTCATAACTTTTTTTGTTTATTTATTAATACTTTTTTCTTACCTTTTTAATCTTGTTTTTTGTTATAGAAAACGTGTCGCGGCTTCATCGCTTTTTATCTTTAATTTGTCCGTAAATACATACGGTTTCTGCCGTTTTTCCCGGTTTTATCTTCTTTTGTTTCACGAGATATGAAGTTTTACTTTAACCATAAAGTACTTGATGTAACCATGTTTAATTGGCTAGAAATCAAGCGTTTTATGTGTGATGCGTTTCACGTGGAACAATTGATATTGCTGCAACCTTCTCTGTGTAACCGTTTATCTTCCTAGCAGTACCAACAGTACGTTGATGTCGCTTGGAGATACTCCTGGGATTCGGCTTGCCTGAGCTAAAGTCTCAGGGTCGATTCGTTCGAGCTTCTGGCGTCCTTCGGTAGATATTTCCTGTATCTCGGAATACTTGAAGCGTCCTTTGATTTTGATGTTCTCCAGTCGGTGCATCTTGTCTGCGATGAGTCGTTCTCGATCGATGTATCCTTTGTACTTCATTTTGATTTCTGCCGCTTCTGCAATCTCTTCTTTTCGATTGGCTGGCGCATCCATCGCTGCCTTCAGGTCGGGAATAATCTCCGATAGATTTTGAAGGTTCAAGTGTGGACGAGCAACGAGGTCGATAAGTTTGCAGCCTGCTCGAAGTGGTGTTGTACCTAGAGCCTCAAGTTTTGGATTGATCTCGTCTTTCTTGATAGGATAGTTTGCGCAGAAGTCAATGATTCCTTCGATGGCATTTTTCTTCTCCATCCACCAGTCGTAACGGTCGCGTTTGGCAATGCCCAGCTCGTATGCTTTCTCGGTGAGTCGGGAGTCGGCATCGTCTTGTCGGAGTAGGATGCGATATTCGGCTCTTGAGGTGAACATTCTGTAAGGCTCGTCAACTCCCTTTGTTGTGAGGTCATCGATGAGTACGCCGATGTAACTTTCGTCTCGTTTCATTTCGAAAGTCTTGTCGCCAGTACAATGTAGGGCTGCGTTGATTCCTGCAACGGTGCCTTGGCCTCCAGCTTCCTCGTAACCGGTGGTTCCGTTTACCTGTCCGGCAAAGAAGAGACCCTTGATGATTTTCGACTCCAGCGAATGCTTGAGTTGGGTAGGGTCGAAGTAATCGTACTCGATGGCGTAACCTGGTCGGTAAACCTTGGCGTCTCTCAATGCTGGAATTTCATGGAGTGCCTTCAGCTGGATGTCCATCGGCATACTTGATGAAAATCCGTTCAGATACATTTCATTCGTGTCTTCGCCTTCTGGCTCCAGAAATAACGGATGCTGTTCCTTGTCTGGGAAGGTGACGAGCTTGGTCTCGATGCTTGGACAATAGCGAGGACCGGTGCTTTGAATCTGACCATTATATAAAGGTGAGTCATCGAGTCCGCTTTTCAGAATGTCGTGAACCTTCTTGTTGGTGTAACATGTCCAGCAAGGAAGTTGCTTCAGTATGCGATGATCGCACATGTATGAAAATTGATGGAAGTCGCTGTCGCCAGGTTGCTCTTCCATATCTTCAAAGTGAACGCTGCGCTTGTCGATGCGGACCGGTGTTCCTGTTTTCATTCTTGCAGTGGTGATTCCCCATCGGGTGATGCTTTCTGTGAAATGATGAACGGCAGGTTCTGCACATCTTCCACCTTCCACCATCTTTCTTCCCACGTGCATCAGTCCGTTGAGGAAAGTGCCGGCAGTAACGATGATGCTCTTGCCGTAGAACTCAGCGCCCCAGATGGTGCGCACACCGATGGCTTCTCCGTCGGCAACGAGCAACTCGTCGGCCTGGTCTTGCCAGATGTCGAGGTTGTCGGTGTGGTCGAGTATGGTTCTCCACTCCCAGATGAATTTACCTCGGTCGCATTGTGCTCTAGGACTCCATACAGCAGGTCCCTTGCCGATGTTCAGCATTCTGAACTGGATGGCGGTCTTGTCAGTGACAATACCCATCTGTCCGCCCAGTGCGTCAATCTCTCGTACAATCTGTCCCTTTGCAATGCCTCCGATGGCAGGATTGCAACTCATCTGACCAATCTTGTTCATGTCCATCGTTATCAAGCAGGTCTTGGCTCCCATGTTTGCGGAGGCAGCTGCAGCCTCGCATCCGGCGTGACCACCACCGATAACGAGAACGTCATAATTGAATCTCATAATCTATATTTTTTCTAATTTTCGGCAAAAGTATAACAATTTATTTCACTTGCAACTATTATTCCAAAATATTTCATCTTTTTTGTCGTCTTGATTCATCTTACGGGATAGGACAAACAAATAATCAGACAAACGGTTCACGTAAGCCAGTAATTCCGAAGAGATTTCCACTTGTTCGGCCAAAGCAAGAATCCGGCGTTCGGCACGGCGGCAAACCGTACGGCAAATGTGGCAAACCGCTGCGCCACGGCTTCCTCCGGGAAGTATAAAAGCCGAAAGAGGAGGTAAAAGATTATCCAAACGGTCTATCTCCCGTTCCATCATTTCCACATGCTCAGGGCTGATGACACTTGCCGCTTTCAGTTCGGTCTTCTCCCGGTCTGTAGCCAGATGAGCCCCCACTGCAAAAAGCTTGTCCTGTACTTGCTGTAGGAAGCTTTTATCCTTTTCATCAAGCAGATACGTACCGAGGAGCCCCAAGTTGGAATTCAGTTCATCCACCGTACCATACGCTTCAAGACGGATATGCGTT